>RCUO01000206.1_pt1 | contig 36561 bp, 32 predicted proteins | sample 2166161 | NCBI WGS metagenome assembly RCUO01 (sample SAMN09932617, study PRJNA488358) | compost metagenome | feature: garden; material: soil; isolation source: compost soil in cyclohexanecarbonitrile-enriched culture | place: Germany: Experimental Botanical Garden Goettingen | collected 2016-01-27
TCTGTTCGGCAAGGAGGAGTGGGTTATTTACGGATGGCTGAGTCCGCTTGTGGCGGTCTATGTCGTCTCCGTGGCGCTGCTTCTGCTGAAGACCGGTTTGAAGCGTTATGAAAGTACAGGCAATTAGTTCCTCGGCGGCGAGCTTCAGGACCATCCAGCCTAACAAGACCCTGTTATCTCGCCGTGACCGGCCTGAATGGACATGTTTTTAAAGATTCAAATTTGAAATTTGTGTGAGAATGCTAAAATGATGTTCTCAGTTCGGGGAAAAGGTGACATTGCTCACGTTCGGAACGTGAAAGCGGATGTTAATATGGATTCACTTCTTATTACTTCTAATTTTAAATGTGGCGGACAACCATGAGCCGGGGCAGTAGACCGGCTGCAGCCTGCCGCTTCGCTGCTTTACTGCGTCATACAACAGACGCCCGGAGGGACTGAAGTCCTTGGTGTAAGCGGCATCTAGAAGGAATCGCGGCCGACGAAGGCGGCCAATCTACCTAACACGGAGGATGACAGGGATGGGCAAAGCTACGGGATTTCTGGAATATGCGCGGGTAACCCCCGGCGAATGCGACGCGCTTGAGCGTATCAAGAATTGGGATGAATTTTCGGTGCCGCTGAGCGAAGAGAAGCTGCGCGAGCAGAGTGCGCGCTGTATGGACTGCGGAACGCCGTTCTGCCATGTGGGGCGTGTGCTGTCCGGCATGGCTGCGGGCTGTCCGCTTCACAATTTGATTCCGGAATGGAATGATATGGTCTTCAAAGACAATTGGGAAGTGGCCCTGAAACGGCTGCACAAGACGAACAACTTCCCTGAATTCACAAGCCGCGTCTGCCCTGCGCCCTGCGAAGGCTCCTGCACCGTTGGCATGAACGGCCAGCCGGTTGCCATTCGCTCGATCGAGAAGGCGATTGTAGACAAGGGATTTGAAATGGGCTGGATCAAGCCCGAGCCGCCTCTTGCCCGCACGGGCAAGAAGGTGGCTGTGGTCGGCTCCGGACCGGCGGGTATGGCCTGCGCGGCGCAGCTCAACAAGGCGGGTCATACCGTGACCGTCTATGAGCGGGCCGACCGCATTGGCGGGCTGCTGACATACGGCATCCCGAACATGAAGCTCGACAAGAAGAAAGTGCAGCGGCGCGTTGACCTGCTTGCGGCGGAAGGCGTTGAGTTCGTTACCGGAACCGAAGTCGGCAGAGACATTTCGGCGGATGAGCTGAAGGCCGGTTATGACGCAGTCGTTCTCTGCGGCGGATCGACCAAGGGACGCGATCTGCAGATTGAAGGCCGTGAGCTGTCCGGCATCTATCAGGCGATGGAGTTCCTGACGCTGAACACGAAGAGCCTGCTTGACTCCGACCTGAAGGACGGTGAGTATCTGTCCGCTGCCGGCAAGGATGTCGTCGTAATCGGCGGTGGCGACACCGGTACCGACTGCGTGGGCACCTCGCTGCGTCACGGCTGCAAGAGCGTGATCCAGCTGGAGATTATGCCCCAGGCTCCTGCTACCCGCCAGCCGAACAATCCGTGGCCGGAATTCCCGAAGGTGCTGAAGGTGGATTACGGCCAGGTTGAGGCGAAGGCCGTATACCACGAGGACCCGCGCCGGTATCTTGTATCGACGAAGGGCTTCGTCGGCGACGGAAACGGCCACGTGAAGGAGCTGCGTACGGTCAAGATCGAGTGGGCCCGCAATGAGGAAGGCCGCATGGTACCGAGAGAGGTTCCGGGCAGCGAAGAAGTGATTCCGGCGCAGCTCGTGCTGCTGGCGCTCGGCTTCACCGGCCCGGAAGACACAGCGGCGTCGCAGTTCGGTGTGGAACGCGATGAGCGCACGAACGTCAAAGCCGAATACGGCGTGCATACGACCAATGTGGAAGGCGTCTTCGCCGCCGGCGATATGCGCCGTGGTCAGAGCCTTATCGTGTGGGCGATCAGCGAAGGCCGTCAGGCCGCCCGCGAAGTCGACCGCTACCTGATGGGCTCGTCCAATCTGCCATAAGTTTTCACCATAGAAACCGAACATGAGGCGCCCAAGCGGGCGCCTTTTTGCCGGAAGTGCCCCGGCAATCCCGTAAGTCCATCGCTGTCCCCGGTTGAGGGCATGGGCATGAGGACTCTATGCCGGTCGCGCTATCGGCCGCAAGCCGCGCCAGTCCCGCGCTGCCGGCTCCGTGCTGCCAGCCGCATCCTTGACGGGAGCTGCCCCCTGCACGGGCGAAGCCGCAATCCGGCCGGAGAGGTGCCGCTGCCGGGACATTTACCCTTCGTCTAGCGGATTGGTGTATGATGGTATACAGCGCTTATTATTGGCTTTTTATTACCCGGTAAACGCGGAGGCGTCTAAAGAACACCCCAGGCGTTTATCCTTGACGAAAGGAATGATTTCGATGAAACTGATGTTCATCTCCGACATTCACGGATCGCTCCACTGGCTGAAGCTTGCGCTTGAGAAGGTTAACGAGGAGACGCCGGACGGGCTCGTATTCCTCGGAGATTTCATGTATCACGGCCCCCGCAATCCGCTTCCCGAAGGGTATGATCCCCAAAGCGTGGCGAAGGAGCTGAATGGCATCAAGGGACGGATTACGGCAGCTGTCCGGGGCAACTGCGATGCCGAGGTGGACCAGATGCTGCTGGCGTTTCCGATGATGGGCGACTACGCGCAGCTGTGGGCGGATGGAAGACGCATCTACGTCACCCACGGACACGGGTTCAGCATCGATAATCTGCCGGAGCTGCAGCCGGGGGATATTTTTATCCAGGGCCATACCCATGTGCCGGTAGCGGACAAGAAGGAAGGCATTTATGTGCTGAATCCGGGCTCCATCTCCCTGCCGAAGGAGAATTATCCGAATTCCTATGCGGTGCTGGAGGGCGGGAAATATACCGTCAAGAGCTTCACAGGTGATACGATCAAGGAAATCGAGATCATCTGACATTCCCCTTGACGGGTAAGATGAAGTGAAAAGGCCAGGCATCTAAACGGGCGATACGCAGGAAGTGCCGGCAGACGGCATTCGGCGGGTCGCCTTTTTTTGAGTTATGCGGGAAGTGCAAGCTGCCGGCTTGTTCTTGCGCTTCAATTTCCGGTAACCGCAGGGTGCGGCATGAGAGGCCGTAAGGCGGATTATCCCTGGTTACGGTGCTGTCCTAGGCCCTGAGCTTACCCGGGCCGGCCCTGTGCCGGAGCTAAGCCGGGCCTGAGCCATATCCGAGTCATTCCTGGGTCATATCTGAACCGGAGCTGATCCGAGCTGAACCGGCCCTGCGTCCGAGTGATATGGCCTCCGGAATTGAGTTTGAGTGCGGATTGATATTATTGTATGATGGGTGAGGAATGCGCAAGGAGCGCGTTTCCTATCCTAATTGCAAGGCGGGCTAACTACATGAATCCAACTGATTTCTACTATAAAATGCCGCCCGAATGGGCGCCGCATGAGCGCACGTTCATTTCGTGGCCGGTGCAAGATTCCATGTGCTATCCGGACCAGCATGAATCCGTATGCCAGGGCTATGCCGAAATCATCCGGGCGATCGCTGAGTTCGAGCCGGTGACTGTAATTGTCAATCCGGGTGAGCAGGAGCAGGTGATGCGCATCGTGGGCAGACCGGGCGTCGCCTATGAGCCGATCGCGCACAGCGACGCGTGGATTCGCGACAACGGGCCGACCTTCCTCGTCGATCCGGCCGGACAGCTGGCCGGCGTGAACTGGAAGTTCAACGCCTGGGGCGGGAAATATTCGCCGTGGGATCTGGACGATAAGGTTGCGCCTCAAATTTTGGAATCGGTCAAGGCCACGCGCTTCGATGCGCCGCTGGTCATGGAAGGCGGCTCGCTCCATACGGACGGCGAAGGCACGCTGATTACAACCGAGGAGTGCCTGCTGAATCCGAATCGCAACCCGGGACTCGGACGCGGCGATATCGAGGAATATTTGCGCCAGTATACCGGCGTAGAGAAGATCATCTGGCTGAAGCGGGGCCTGAGCGGCGACGAGACGGACGGGCATGTCGACAATATCGCCTGCTTCGCGGCTCCCGGCAAGGTCATCCTGCAAGTATGCGACGATCCGCAGGACGAGAATTATGCCATCACGCAGGAGAATCTGCGGATTCTGGAAGAGGCGACGGATGCGCAGGGACGGAAGCTGGAGGTCATCACCATCCAGCAGCCGCCGCGCGCTAACTATGAGGACAGCCGCCTGACGCTGAGCTACCTCAATTTCTATTTCGTCAACGGCGGCATTATCCTGCCCGTCTTCGGCGCGCCGGAGACTGACGCCGCGGCGGAGCAGACGCTTACGCGCCTGTTCCCGGATCGCAAGGTCAAGACGGTGAACGGACTCGCGGTTATCCGTGAAGGCGGCAATGTGCACTGCCTCACCCAGCAAATGCCGGCAGCAAGCGGCAATAGGGTGTAAGAAAGGCCGTACGTAAGACGGCCGAAAGATCCCATTTATCCAACTCAGACAGCAGGGAGGCTGAACACTTGAGAAAAGTAACAGTAGCGGCGACGCAAATGAGCTGCTCCACCAATATAGAAGAGAACATCGCGAAGGCGGACCGGCTCGTCCGGGAAGCAGCTGCGCAGGGTGCCCAGATTATCCTGCTGCAGGAGCTGTTCGAGACCCCGTACTTCTGCCAGAAGGAGAAGTCGGATTATTACGTGTATGCGACGGAAATGGAGCAGAACAAGGCTGTAAACCACTTCAAGGAAGTGGCGAAAGAGCTGAAGGTAGTTCTGCCGATCAGCTTCTACGAGAAGAAGAACTATGCCCGCTACAATTCGCTCGCCGTCATTGACGCAGACGGAACCGTGCTGGGCAAGTACCGCAAGAGCCATATCCCGGACGGTCCGGGTTATGAGGAGAAATTCTACTTCAACCCTGGCGACACCGGGTTCAAGGTATGGAACACGCGCTACGCCAAAATCGGCGTCGGCGTATGCTGGGATCAGTGGTATCCCGAAGCAGCGCGCGTCATGGCACTGATGGGCGCGGAGCTGCTGTTCTACCCGACAGCTATCGGCTCGGAGCCGCAGGACAGCGCCATCGATTCCAAAGATCACTGGCAGATGTGCATGCTCGGCCATGCCGCATCCAATCTCATTCCCGTCGTGGCGTCCAACCGGATCGGCCGCGAAGAGGATGAAGACTCGAGCATCAACTTCTACGGCTCTTCGTTCATTGCCGGACCGCAGGGCAACAAGGTAGCTGAAGCCGGACGCGACGAGGAAGCCGTGCTCGTGGCCGACTTCGATCTGGATGCGCTGGAGACCGGCCGGATCGAATGGGGGATTTTCCGCGACCGCCGGCCGGAGCTGTACCGCCTGATCGCCTCTTATGACGGAGATCTCACCTTTTGATCGGCGCATAGGCAGGCGCATAAGCTTAGATAAATGCAAAGGCACTTCGGTTACTTCAACCGGGAGTGTCTTTTTTTTGTGGCAAATATTAAAATGTATCAGCATCTTGGGTATTCCGTTTCTCTATTTTCCGGAAAATGCCCATGCGGCCTAAAGGACGGCTGTCAGGAGCTGCACGGAGCGGCAGCACGGCTCAGAATGTTACAAACTTCCGATAAATGTTATGTAACATGACACAATGGAGAAATGATAATTGTCATCCATGCTTTATTCTGTTAAAATCTCTGTATGTTAATAGATAAATCATTGGGGGGATTGAGAGATGAAGGGTACAAATAAATGGATCATGTCAGCTTTGATCGCGATTCTGGTGCTGGCTTTGGCAGGCTGCGGATCGGATAACTCGAGTTCCGGCTCCGGCGGAGACGGTGAAGTGATTAAATTCGCGAGCGATGCTACATATGCGCCGATGGAGTATATGGACAAGGATACAATTAAGGGCTTTGACATCGACTTTATTGCCGCTGTTGCGGAAGAAGCCGGTATTAAATACGAAGTCGTCAACACGGGCTGGGATACGATGCTGGAGAGCGTGAAGCAGGGAACGGAATACAAAGCCGGCCTGTCCTCCGTATCGATCACTGACGACCGCAAGCAGACCTATGATTTCTCGGTTCCCTATTTCGAATCGACGAACATGATCATGGTGAAGGAAGGCAGCGACATCAAGAGCGCGCTGGACCTGAAGGACAAGAAGGTTGCCGTGCAGACGGCCACCACCGCCGATGAGCTCATGAGCGGCATTATGGGCGTTGGCAACACAGACCTGAAGCGGTTCGACAGCAACGCGGTAGCCATGATGGAGCTGGATAACGGCGGAGCCGACGCGGTTGTAGCCGACATCGCGATTGTACGGGAATACATCAAGAACAATCCGAAGATGAAGCTGGTGGGCATCACGGACAAGGAGAATTTCGGCTCCGAGTATTACGGCATCCTTTATCCGAAGGGCAGCGACCTGAAGGCGAAGCTGGACCCGGCGATCAAGAAGATCATCGAGAACGGCAAGTACGAGGAGATCTACAAGAAATGGTTCGGCGAAGCTCCGGATCTGACCAACCTGAAGAACGCACAGTAATCAGGAGCAATGACAAGCATGCGTAATGAGTACTATTGCGCGTGCTTGTTTTTTTAGAAGAGAAGATTTATAGAGAACGAGATTTTTAGATGAAGAGATACAAGAGAAGGGGAAGAACAAGATGGATTTCAGATTTAACATCGTAGGCGATTACCTGCCCTTATTTTTACGTGGTACCCTGTATACGATCGGCTTCTCGATCGCATCCATCATCATCGGTTCCCTACTGGGTCTCGCGATCGGCTTTGGCCGGATGCTGAAGAATCCGGTAGCCCGGTGGCCTTTTGTCGCCTACATCAACTTCCTGCGCGGCACACCGCTCTACGTGCAAATTCTGATGGTGCACTTCGGGGTCGTTCCGTTCTTCTACGGCAGCACCAATGCGCTGATCTCGGGCGTCGTCGCGCTGTCTCTGAACTCGGCCGCCTACTCGGCGGAGATCTTCCGCGCGGGCATTCAGTCCATCGATCCCGGACAGCGCGAGGCCGCGCTGTCGCTCGGTATGACAGGGCGGCAGACAATGCGGTTCGTCATTTTGCCTCAGGCGATCAAACGGATGGTTCCGGCTTTTGGCAACGAATTCATCGTCCTGGTCAAGGATTCCTCATTGCTCGCACTGATCGCAGCGCCCGAGATTATGTACTGGGGCAACACGATGAAAGGCCAGTATATGCGGATCTGGGAGCCGTATCTGACGGCAGCCGTCATTTACTTCGTGCTGACCTACCTGCTTAACAAGCTGCTGGCGTATATCGAACGGAGGATGTAGAGAGTTATGGAACCGATTATTTCCGTCAAAAATCTTCATAAGGCGTACGGAAGCCATGTGGTGCTAAGCGATATCAGCGTCGATATCAAGACAAGCGAGGTTGTCGTCGTGATCGGGCCTTCGGGCTCGGGCAAGTCCACCTTCCTGCGCTGTCTGAATCTGCTGGAGCAGCCGCAGGGCGGCGATATCCTCATTGAGGGTGTCAATCTGATGGACAAGAAGACCAAAATCAACGAGGTCCGGACCGAGGTGGGGATGGTTTTTCAGCAGTTCAACCTGTTCCCGCACAAGAAGGTTATCGAGAATATTATGCTGGCTCCCGTTCAGGTGCGAAAATGGACTGAGGAACGCGCCCGGCAAAAGGCTATGGAGCTGCTGCACAAGGTTGGTCTAGCCGAGAAGGCGGAGGCTTATCCATCCTCGCTCTCTGGCGGACAGTCCCAGCGGGTGGCGATTGCCCGGGCGCTGGCGATGGAGCCGAAGATTATGCTCTTCGACGAGCCGACTTCCGCTCTCGATCCCGAAATGGTCGGCGAGGTGCTTGCGGTCATGAAGGACCTGGCAGGCGAAGGAATGACGATGGTGGTCGTCACCCATGAAATGGGCTTCGCACGGGAGGTCGGCGACCGCGTTCTGTTCATGGAGCAGGGCGTAGTCGTCGAGCAGGGAACGCCGGCGGAGCTGTTCGGCAATCCGCAGCATATGCGGACGCAGGAATTCTTGTCAAAGGTGCTGTAACAGGCACGAATCCGAAGATATGCAGACGGAAGGCGGCGGCCGGGGAACCGCCGCTTTTTGTTATAATATCGGAAGAGGGATTCGGCAGATCCTTCGGCAAGACTCCGATTAGCGTTTTTCTTGTCACAGCGGCGAGATATATCTTTTTCTGTCAATAATTGAAACATATGCGGATTGTCCGCGTATGACCTTGTGTACGCTTTTCACGCCGGATATCCGGCAATACCTAAAGTTGCTTTGAATGGAGGGCTAACGCTTGGCTGGAATCAATCTTGTTAAGGGTCAAAAAATCGATCTGACCAAGGGCAACGCCGGTCTGTCGAATGTCATTGTAGGATTGGGCTGGGACCCTGCTGAGTCCAAAGGGCTGTTCGGGTTCAAAAAGCAGGCGAACATCGACTGCGACGCTTCGGCCCTGCTGCTGAACGCAGACGGGAAGTTAACCAAGAAATCCAACCTGGTCTGCTTTCATAACAAGCAGAGCGCATGCAATTCCGTTGTTCATTCGGGAGACAATCTGACCGGTGAAGGGGACGGAGACGACGAACAAATCCGGGTTAATCTCAGTGCAGTTCCGGCGGACGTCAGCCGCATTCTGGTCGTTGTGAATATTTATGATGCGGTCAACCGCAAGCAGGATTTCGGCATGATCCGATCAGCCTATATCCGGGTGGCGAACGCTTCAGGCGGCGCGGAGCTGGTCAAATACAACCTGACGGACAATTATTCGGGCTTCACGGCCCTGATCTGCGGCGAGCTGTACCGCCACGGGTCCGAGTGGAAATTCGCCGCCATCGGCGAAGGCAGCCAGGCTGCCCATATCAATCAGCTTGCCGAACGCTACTTGTAAGTCCAATCCATATTTTAGAGAAGAGAGGTTATGTGCAAATGGCAATCAACTTATCCAAAGGCCAGAAAATCGATTTAACCAAAACGAACCCGGGTCTCTCCAAAATTACGGTTGGCCTCGGCTGGGACACGAACAAGTATGATGGAGGCAAGGACTTTGACCTGGATGTATCCGTGTTTTTGGCCGATGCCAACGGCAAAGTAACGAAGGAGAGCAACTTCATCTTCTTCAATAACAGACAGAATGAGAACGGCTCCGTGGTGCATACGGGCGACAACCGCACCGGCGAGGGCGAAGGTGACGACGAACAGATTCAGATCGACCTGGCCAGCGTGCCTGCCGATGTCGAGAAGATTGCTTTTACCATCACTATCTATGAAGCGGAGCACCGCAACCAGAACTTCGGACAGGTCTCCCGCTCCTATGTGCGGATTGTAAACGAGGTTAACAACGAAGAGCTGATCCGCTTCGACCTGGGCGAGGATTTCTCCATCGAAACGGGCGTTGTGGTGGGCGAGCTGTACCGGCATGCCGGCGAATGGAAGTTCAGTGCGATCGGCAGCGGCTACAAAGACGGACTTGCCGGACTGACCCGGGACTACGGTCTGCAGTAAATCGTCAGCCGGTTAGCTGCAAGAGGAATACCGGCCTTATTGGCATGAAGTGAATTTGAGAATTGTCATGCGGCTGTCCAGGATGTGTCAAAGCGGCAGCCGTTGCCAGGGTGTGAAACGGTATATTGCTCAAGTTCAGCTTGATATTTAGCTCAAAGAAAGGGTGTTAGTTATGACGATCAGTCTCTCCAAGGGACAGCGCATCGACTTGACGAAGACCAACCCCGGTCTGACCGAGGTTGTGGTCGGTCTTGGCTGGGATACGAACAAGTACAGCGGCGGACATGATTTTGACCTCGATGCCTCGGCTTTTCTGCTCTATGAAGACGGCAAGGCCAAGAGCGCGGATGATTTCGTCTTCTACAACAACCAGACTGGCGGCGGCGGCTCCGTGGTGCACACGGGCGACAACCGTACAGGCGAAGGAGACGGGGATGACGAGCAGATCCGGGTCGATTTCAGCAAGGTTCCGGCCCATATCCACCGGATCGGCATTACGGTTACAATCTATGATTACGAGTCCCGGACGCAAAATTTCGGACAGGTCTCCAACGCCTTCGTGCGCGTCGTCGACGCCGTGACGAACCGGGAGATTCTCCGGTACGATCTGGGCGAGGACTTCTCTACGGAGACGGCGGTTGTATTCTGCGAATTCTACCGCAATGGCGCCGATTGGAAGTTCCAGGCTGTCGGAAGCGGGTTCAGCGGCGGACTTGCCGCGCTGTGCAAAAACTACGGACTGGACGCGAGCTAAGCATCCGGGCGGGATCGGAAGCGATCCCGCCCTTTTCAAACGGATACTGCCGTTTGTTACAACCAGGCTTGGCATCTCCAAATGAAATGCGGGCTGTGCAAAGGTGGGGATTATCGCATGGGCATTCAGGTGGTTAAAGGACAAAAAGTCGATATCACCAAGGGAAATCCGGCACTCCGGAATCTGCGCGTGGAGCTTGGCTGGCAGCATGCTGCCGGGCAGGAAATCGACGCCTCTGCCTTCCTGCTGGGAAGCAGCGGAAAGGTGTCGGGCGATGAGGACTTGATCTTCTATAACAATCGGACCGCGCCCTTCATCAGGTATGCCGATGAGGCGGGGACCGTTCGTAGCTTTGAGGTGAAGCTGGACCGGGTTCCGGACGAAGTGTCCAGGATCGCATTCACGCTCACCCTGTATGATGGAGACGGCCGGCGGCAGCAGTTCGGGGATGTGCGGGGCATTTATCTTCGCATCCTGGAGCTTGGGACAGGCGCCGAGGCGGTCCGCTGTGATCTTGAACATACCTTCTCCTCGGAAACGGCCATTGTGGCGGGAGAGTTATATAGATGGGGCGCGGAATGGAAGTTCGGCGCCATCGCTTCGGGTTTCAACGGCGGACTGAGGGAGCTGTGCCGTCATTTCGGCGTCGATGCCGAGGACAGTCCGGCGCCGCCGGCTCCGGAAGTGCGGCCTGCCCCGGAAGCGCGGCCTGCGCCGCCGGCTCGGGATTTGCGGCCCGCACCGCCGGTTGCGGAGCCGCGCCCGGCGCCTGCAAGCGGGCAGGGAGACCGGCGGGAGCCGATGAGGTTCCCGCCTCCTCCGGGAACGCAGCGGCCTCCAGGAGAGTCCGCCAGAGAGGAAACGCCGAGGCGATCGCCTGACGACAGCCTCCGGCAGCGGGAGCAAGCCAATGCATCAGCCGGCGGCCCGCCCGGTTCCGGTCTCAATCTGCGAAAGATCGAGCTCAAGAAGAAGGGCGATACGATTAACCTGACCAAGTCTGCCGGAATGGGAGAAATTCTGGTGAACTTGAACTGGAATATGCGCCGGAGCGGCGGTTTGCTGGGCCGGTCGCGAGGCGTGGACCTCGATCTGGCCTGTCTGTATGAGCTGAACGATGGACGGAAGGGTGTCGTTCAGGCGCTCGGCCGCTCCTTCGGCTCCCTGCAGGGGGCGCCCTATGTGGCGCTCGACGGCGATGACCGGACCGGTGCGATTGCGGAAGGCGAGAATCTGCGCATCAACGGCGCGAGAATTGCCGAAATCAGACGGATTTTGGTGTTTGCCTTCATCTACGAGGGCGCGACCAATTGGTCGGAGGCGGACGGTGTCGTCACCATTCACCAGAATGGCGGCCCCGACATCGTAGTTAATCTGGACGAGCATGACAACCGCAAGGGAATGTGTGCCATCGCGCTCATTTCCAATGTTAACAATGAAACCTTCAGCATTGAAAGGCTTGTGCAGTATTACCGCGGACACCGCGAAATGGACGAAGCGAACCGCTGGGGGCTGCGTTGGGTTTCGGGGAAAAAATAAAGATAATGAAACCGGAGGCAGGCAAAGATGGATTGGTTTACTGATTTTTTTAGGAGCATAAGCGAGAATTACGGACACTTCTTCTCCTGGCATGATGTGGTCGCGACGCTTTCGGACCCGGTCAGCTGGGGGATCATTGCCAGCCTCGTCCTGCTCGAAGGGTTGCTGTCAGCGGACAACGCGCTCGTGCTGGCCGTCATGGTCAAGCATCTGCCCAAGGAGCAGCAGCGCAAAGCGCTGTTCTACGGCATTTTGGGCGCATACCTGTTCCGGTTTCTGGCAATCGGACTTGGCACCTATCTCATTAACTTCACTTTGGTCAAAGTGCTTGGCGCGCTTTACCTCTTTTACATCGCCTATAAAGGGATCTTTAAGGGCGGCGGCGATGAGGCTGTAGAGAACAAAGGGGCTTCCTTCTGGAAAACGGTCCTGCTCGTCGAGCTGATGGACATCGCCTTCAGTATCGACAGCGTAATCGCGGCCTTCGGCGTGAGCAGCGAGGTCTGGGTGCTGTTCATGGGCGGTATACTCGGCGTGCTCATGATGCGGGGCGTCGCCCAAATCTTCCTGAAGCTGATCGACAAATTCCCCGAGCTGGAGCAGACAGCCTTCCTGCTGATCGCCATTATCGCGGGCAAAATGATGGCCGGCGCCTTCGGCTACGAAATGTCGCATGTCGTCTTCTTCGCTATTATTATCTCGGTATTTGTTGGCACCATCTTGTACAGCGTGGGACGCCGGAAGAAAGAAGAGAAGAAAGAAGTTCACCGCTAAGCGGCGCCCGCCGCTTCCGGATTCCGATACGAAGAATCATTTCTGTACAACGGCAGCCGTCCCCGTAAGGACGGCGAAGCCGGTTTCAAGGCATTATTCCAAACCGGGAGGGCTGTGAGATGAGGTATTTTGAGTACTTGACGCCGGATTTGGAAGAGTCGCTGTTCTATTCCCGGCCTATGCATTTCAACCGCAGCACCGGCAAGGATCTGCTGGCCTACGCTGTCGGCGCCGCCCTCTATATGCCCGCTACCCGGCCGCAGGCGGCCGAGAGTATCTGGGAGCTGAAGAAGAACGAAGGCCTGATCGCCGCCATTCTCGACCTGGAGGACGCGGTGGGCGACCTTGAGGCAGCGGAGGCGGAAGAGCGGGCGATTCTTCATCTGGCCCGCCTCGCCGAGCTTGCGGAGAGAGAGGAAGACCCCGGGGCCGATCTCCCGCTGCTGTTCATCCGGGTACGCAATCCCCGGCAGCTGCGCAGGCTGATTCGGCGGCTGGATTCGCTGATCCTGCTGCTGACCGGCTTTGTCTTCCCGAAATTTACTGTCGAGGATGGCGGCGAGTACCTGGAAGCCGTCGCCGATTATAACCGTTCCCGGCTGGCGGGGACCCCTCCGCTGTACGGCATGCCGATTCTCGAGAGCAAGGAGATTCTGTACCGGGAGAGCCGGCTGGACAGTCTGCTGTCGGTCCGGGAGCTGCTGTCGGCTTACCGGGAGCAGGTGCTGAACGTGCGAATCGGCGCAACCGATTTCTCCAGCGCCTTCGGCCTCAGGCGCAGCGCCGGGACCAGCATCTACGAGCTGGCGCCGATCCGGGACTGCATCTCCGACATCATTAACTTGTTCGGCCGGGCGGAGGATGGCTATGTCATTTCCGGGCCCGTCTGGGAGTATTTCGCTTCAAGAGGCGGCCCCGGTCTCCGATTTCGGCCGGATGAACAACCTCTTGGAGGACTGCCGCCTCAAGGGCTGGCGGGAGTCCTTCGGCCGAACCGCCTGAATACGCTGAACGGGCTGATCCGGGAGACACTGCTCGACAAGGAGAACGGGATCGTCGGCAAGACGGTCATCCATCCCTCCCATCTGAAGCCGGTGCAAGCGCTGTATGCGGTCACACATGAAGAATACATCGACGCGCAGGGAATCATGGAGAGCACGGACGGATCGCTCGGCGTGTTCAAGAGCACGTATCACAATAAAATGAATGAAATCAAGCCGCATCTGAACTGGGCCAGACGCATTTTAATACGATCTCAAATCTACGGGGTGTTGCATGAAGAACAGCATTTTTCCGGATTACTGCCCGAATACGCCTACGCACACGTTTAAGATTGTCGATCATCTGTCGGTGCAGGTCACCGAAACCGCCAATCCTTTCTCGCTTCCTGTATCCGCTCTCTTCTCCATGGCCGCCCGCATTAACAAAAAGCGCAGCTTTCTGTTCGTCAGCAAGGTGCTCGGCAAGCATATTCCCGTTGACCCCTATACACCTCTGCTGACGGGTGCCGCGCTCGGCCTGCTGCTGTACCGACGGCAGTGGGAGAGCCTGAAGGAGGTGGAGGCGGCCCGCATGCAGGGAAGCCTGTACGCGGCGGAAGCGGCCTCCGGGCAAGAGCAGGCGGGCGGGCAAGCCGAGCTAGCCGGGCAAGCAGGGGATGCCGGGAATGCCCGGAACGTCCGGAATGCCAGGGAGGCGAGCGCTGAAGCTCCGGGACCGGCAACCGACCATAGCCATTCTGGCGTCACGCTCGGCGAGGCGGAAGAGCGGCTGGCAGAAGCGGCCCGGCTGCTGGAGACGGCGGTCCGGGGCTTGTCGCAGCCGGAGTTTGCGCGGGAGGCTTACACCGAGTTAGCCGGTGCGAAGCTCGTTCTGCCGGAGCCCGTTCTGTTCATCGGCTACGCGGAGACTGCGACCGCGCTTGGACACAGCATGTTCCGGCTGTTCCATGACGGCGCGGCTTACATTCATACGACGCGCGAGGATATTCCGGAGCTGTCTTCGGCGATCTCCTTCGAGGAAGAGCATTCCCACGCGGTCGACCATCTGTGCTACACGCTGGACCCGGAGCTGTTGTCTGGCGGCGAGCCTGTGGTTCTGGTCGACGACGAAATCACGACTGGTAACACGGTCGTCAACACGATCCGGGATATGCAGTCCAAATTTCCGAGAAGCGACTATGTGGTGGCTTCGATTTTGGACTGGCGCACAGGGGCGAACCGGGAAGCCTATGCAGCTCTTGAGCAGGAGCTGGGAATTCGCATAGCTTCCCTCTGTCTGCTGGAGGGAAGCATCGAAGTGAGCGGAACGCCTCTGCTGGAGGCGTCAGCAGCACCGTACGCCACATCATCCGCAGCACCCGCCGCAGCAGGCGAAGCTGCCGGAAGTGCAGGAAGAGCGTCGGCTCCGGTCAACCTATCCCTGCTGCAGGACGGTATGGACCGCCTTCATGTCTCTTCGCGTGATTCGCTCGGCGAGATCAATGCCGCGCCCTATATCCGTGGCTCGGGGCGGTTCGGCATCCGTTCCGGCGACAATGAGGAGCTGGATCTGGCCGCTTCCGCCGTTGCCAGGCGGCTTCAGGCGCTAAGGGAAGGCGGCCCTGCCCTGGTTCTGGGCACGGGGGAATTCATGTATTTACCGATGCGGATCGCGGCAGCTATGGGCGAAGGAGTGTCCTATCAGTCGACGACCCGCAGCCCGATTTATCCGGTGGACAAACCGGGATACGGGGTGGCCAGCGCGGCAGCGTATCCGTCGGCGAGCGATCCCGGAATCGTCAATTATTTGTATAATATCGCGCCGGATCAGTACGACGACATCTTCGTGCTGCTGGAGCGGGAAGTGCCGATTCCCCGCATCCAGCCTATGCTGGATGTGCTGGACAAGCTGGCAGGACGCAGAGTTCATGTCATTATGCTGGGCGGCGGCCCGGGGAAGGAGGAGTAGTGATGAAGGAGACGGAGAGAGCGGAATGGATGGAGAGAATGATCGCGCCGCCGGTTCAGCTGGGCAGCTATCGCCCGGGGGATGTTACCTTTCTGCTGAAGGATCTCAGCGGAGCCGATCTGGAGCGCGGCACGTCGGAGCGGGAGACCGCCATCCAGTCAGGCGTGCATTACTCGGAAATGCTGCCGGTGGAATACCGACCGACTGAGCCGTACATCCGCCTGTTCTATGAGACGCTGGACGAATCGGCGGCCCGTGTGGCAGAGGCTGCCGCCGCTGTTGCCGAGCTGATCTGGGCGCGGAAGGGCCCGGAGACGGTTCTGGTATCGCTGGCGAGGGCCGGCACGCCGATCGGTGTGCTGATCAAACGTTATCTTCTTCAGGCCTATGGGGCCGATCTGCCCCATTACAGCATTTCGATCATCCGGGGCAAGGGGATCGACGAAAATGCGCTGCTCTATATGCTGCAGCGGCACGGTCGAGGAGCCCGGCTCCAGTTCATAGACGGCTGGACGGGCAAGGGGGCGATCCGGCAGGTGCTGATTGAAGCATGCCGGAACTTTGCAGCCCGGTACGGCATCGCGCTTGATGACGATCTCGCGGTGCTGGCCGATCCCGGGCACTGCTCGGCTACGTTCGGAACGCGCGAGGATTATTTGATTCCGAGTGCCTGTCTGAATTCGACCGTCTCCGGCTTGATGAGCCGGACCGTGCTGCGGGACGACTTAATCGGACCCGGAGAGTTCCACGGGGCCAAGTTCTACGCGGAGTGGATGGAGGAGGATGTGTCGAACCTGTTCGTCGACAAGATCGCCTCCCATTTCGGCTCCGTCGCCGAAGAAGGGCGCCGCAGAGCCGCCGCTATATTGGCATCGCCGCCGGAGGTTACCTGGCAAGGACTGGCGGATATCGAGGCCATCCGGGAACGGTACGGCATCGCCGACATCAACCTCGTCAAGCCCGGCGTGGGCGAGACGACGCGCGTGCTGCTGCGCCGCGTGCCTTGGAAGATCCTCGTCGACCGGCCGGATAATCCGCATCTCCGCCATATCAGACTGCTGGCGGAAGACCGGGGCGTCCCGATCGAAGTCTTCCCGGGGCTGACCTATTCCTGCTGCGGCTTGATCAAGCCGCTGAAAGGAGAAGCGCCATGATCTATGCCAGTGATCTTGACCGCACGCTGATCTACTCCCCGGCGGCGCTCGGCGTGCCGGAGAACACGCCGGGACTTCTCCCGGCGGAATCGGACGGCGGCCGGACCTTGTCCTATATATCCGCAGCCGCCCTGGAGGCGCTGAGCGGGCTGCCGCCGGAGGTGGTCTTCATTCCGGTGACGACGCGCACCGTGGCCCAGTACCGGCGCATCGAGTTGTTCCGGGACCTTGTGATCCCGGAATACGCCGTGACAAGCAACGGCGGCACCATTCTGGTGAACGGCGCCGTCGACCGGGAATGGCAGGCCGGCATGGAAGCGAAAGTGAAGGCCGGGTCCGCCTCCGCTGCGGAAGTCAGAACGATTGTGCTTGAAGCGCTGCGGCAGGAATGGATCGCCAGCGAACGCTGGTGCGATGAATTCTTCTTCACTTTTGTCGTGCACCGTGACCTCATTCCGGCAGAGACGGCGCTTGCGCTGTCGGACAGGCTGTACGGTCTTGGCTGGCGGGTGTCGCTGCAGGGCCGCAAGCTGTATGCCGTTCCGGCAGCCGTCAGCAAGAGCGAGGCGGTGCTGCATATCAGCAGCAGGCTGGGCAGGCGCGTGATGGTGGCCTCCGGCGATTCGCTGCTGGACCGGAGTCTGCTGGATATCGCCGACTGCGCCATCGTTCCGCCGCATGGCGAAATCTACGCCCAAGCCGCGCAGCGGGCTAATGCGGATGGCGCGAGTGGCGCAGGAGGGGCGGTAGACGCGGGCAGCACAAGAGATGCAGGCGGCGCAAGAGGTACAGGCAGCGCAAAAGACGCTGCCAGCACCATGGGCACGGGCGGAACAGGCGGCGCAAGAGGTACCGGCAGCGCAAAAGACGCTGTCTGTACCATGGGCGCGGGCGGTACAGGTAGCGCAAAAGACGCTGCCAGCACCACGGGCGCGGGCGGAACAGGCGGCGCAAGAGACGCTGCCAGCACCACGGTCGCAGGTGGCACAGGCGATGCCCACCCCGGCGGCTACCGGTTTACAAGCCGTTCCGGCGTGTTCGCCGCCGACGAAATTCTGTCGCTGGTCCGGGAGTTCCATGAACGGAACCGAGAGTCCGCCGAAGCGGAAGCAGGTGCCTCATGAAGCCCGTCCGCGTCTATTTTAACCGCTGGTTCTCGGTCGCCTATCACTATATGAATCTCATTCGCGAGAATCCGGATGGCGTGCCGTTCACGATTTATGCAACCCATCCCGATATTAATCATATGTCGCTTCAGGGGGCCGATATTGCCGAGACGGAGCCTGAACTCACAGGGCTGGCCTATGTGGAGTTCTGCCTGGATTTCTGCCGCAGGTACGCCATCGACGTGTTCATTCCCCGGCTGCACATGCTTGAGATTTCGCGGCATATCGCGCGGTTTGACGAGATCGGAACCAAGGTGCTGGTATGCCGGGATACGGAGCTGCTGGAGAGCGTCATGCTCAAAGCCAGCTTCTATGAACGCGTACGGGCAACCGGCATTATGCCGGTTCCCGAATACCGGATCGTCCGCAGTGCGGAGGCATTCGGCGAAGCCTGCCGGGAGCTCGGAGACATGGGCTACCGCGTCTGCTTCAAGCCCAATGATTCCGAGGGCGGCCTCGGCTTCCGGATCATCGACAACAAGCGGGATCACCTTGCGGACCTGTTTGGCTACGTAACGCCCTACATTTCCCTGGAGGAGGCGCAGACGATTCTGGCGAAGGCGTCCTCCTTCCCCGATCTGATGGTGATGGAGCTGCTGGAGGGGGATGAATACAGCATTGACTGCCTGTCTGACGGCGAGGGCCGTCTGCTTGCAGCGGTTCCGCGCCGGAAGGCGGGCGGACGCTTGCGCCTGCTGGAACGGCATCCTGATTTCCTGGAGCTGGCGGCCCGGGTGGCGGAAACCTTCCGTTTTCCCTACAACTTTAATATCCAAATGAAGTATAACCAAGAGACGGCGAAATTGCTGGAGATCAATCCCAGAATGTCAGGCGGGCTGCATCTGTCCTGTCTGTCCGGCATTAATTTCCCCTATTTGGCGGTAAAAAGCGCGCTCGGCGGTGAAGTTCCGGCGATGGAGCTGGAGGCCGATATCCTGGCAACCCATATCGAGCAGCCGGTGATTGTCCAGCGGCGGGAGCACCGGCTGCCGGAGCGATTCAATTGACAGGAGTGCGCGGAAAATGTTACTTTTCTTCCAAAGAAGACAGGCTATAAATTCCCGGGGAAAGATGGCCTAAGAGGTGACTACGATGAAATCTCAAGCGAAAGTATTGGTATATGCAGGCATTGGCTACGCCGCAGCCGTGCTGACGAGCTCCATTCTGCCGGAAATGCTATCCCTGTTGCTTCCCGTAGGGGGAGCGGCGCTAGGACTGATGGGCGGCGGAAGCCGGCGAAGCAATCTTCCGGCGGAAGTGCTGCCGGCCGGCCAGGAGACCGCAGCCTCACTGCCTTCCCGGCAAGGAGCTGGCGGCGCCGGAGGCAGCGGCGGCCTTCCGGGCGCCAGCGGGCGTCCCGGAGCTCCGGGCGGCGCAGTAGGCGCACGCGGGCAGGCAGCTGCACCCCAGGCGAGCGCCTCCGGCTTCCCGGCGGCGCATTCCGCAGAGGAGCCAGGAAGTGGAGCGCCGGGCCGCAGCGGCGGAGGAATCAACCCCGAATTCCTTCCCGTTGTCGAGTACCTCGGCATTCTGGAGGATATGATCATCTCCGAGGGTCAAAAGTACACGCTCGACAATGAAATCGTCGAGAAGTCGCTTGCGCTGTTCGCCCGTCTGCAGCGCGTCATTCCGCAACTTCAGGAGCTGAACAGCGGTGAGATCAACCATACGATCCGCCGCCTCGTGCTGAAAGACCTGAACGCCGTGATCAACCCGTTCCTCAGGCTCAGCGGCGAAGCCAAAACGCGGAACCGCCGGATGCTGCTGAACGGTATCAAGGATATTGATTCCAAAATTACCGAGATCGCTTCGACGATCGAACACAAGGATTTGATGGAACTGCAGAGCAAGGCGGAGCTGATTCACCAGCGCTATAACAGCGCCGAATTATAGGAGGGAAGAGCATGTCCACACCGCTGATTCCACTGAAGAAGGAAGATGAAGACAAGGTCGTCCAGGAAGCCTCGCAGTTAATCGAGAGAGTTGCGAAGACCGACACCGTCCAATTGGACACGCTGATGGATGATATCGGCAAGCTGGGCGTCAAGACGCAGGAGAAGGCGGGGCAGACGCTGAAGCTGCTGGACCGTCCGGTCAACGAGCTGATGAGCGGGAAGCGGACTGAAGTGTCGAACATGATTCTGAAGCTGCGGAATGAATGCGAGGATCTGCAGCAGAGCAAGAATGTGAGCTTTTTCGGCAAAATGCTCCGCAAAAGCCCGCTCAAGAACTACGTCTACAAGTACCAGTCCGTCCGTACGAATATCGACGCCATCATCACCGGCCTTCGCGACGGCAGGGATACGCTGGAGGAGAGCATTGTCAACATGCGCCAGCTCAAGCGCACCTCCATGGACGAGATCTATAATCTCCAGACCAAAATCGCGTTCGGCAACCGGCTGAAGGAGCTGTTCGATGCCGAAATCGCCAAGCCGGAGAACGAGTACCGCAAGACCTATCTGGAGAGAGGCCTGCGCAAGGTCGTAACGCGCATCCAGTCGATGACCGAAATGATCATGCTGTACAACCAGGCGATCGCCGCCACGGACATCATCAACGACAATAACGACAAGCTGATCGACTCCGTGAACAATGCGATCGACAAGACCTCGAATCTCATTACGGTCTCGGCCATGATCGCTATGTCGCTGGCGGACCAGGAGAATGTCATCTCCGCCGTCGAGGCGACCAACAAGACGATCGAGGACCAGTTCAAGGAGAACGCTCGGCTGCTGCGTACGACGACCGAGAAGACGACCGAGCTGCTGGCCAAGCCGTCCATGTCCATGGAGGCCGTCAATCAGGCGATCGGCGATCTGATGTCCGCCCTCGATACGTCGGAGCAGTCCAACCGCCGCATCATCGAGAGCTGTCAGGATTACACGACCAAGATGACCGCGATCAATACGCAGCTCGGCAACCGTCTCGGGCAGGGCGAGCAGAACCGTCCCCAGGCGCTGAATCAGGACGCGGACAGCGGGCTCGGCAGCTTTTTGAACTGACCGGCCAGACTTTTATGCCAGAATACGGCATCCATCATAATCCTCCTTTCCCGTTCATACACTGCGACATGGCGCGCGGCGATGCGGAGAGGAGGATTTTTATTATGATCCTGGGCGGTCTGATCCTGGTGCTGATTGTGGTGGCCAGCAGCGAGAAGGCGGAAGGGATTGCCGCACTGAACGACGACGAGTGAGCGAACCGGCCGGATAACGAACCTCCGAAGGATGCTGATTCAAGCGATTTCTTACGGGTTATTGGGAATAATAAGCTAAAAATCCCATCCTGCGGAGGAACTATGGAAAACGAAGCGCTGCTTAAAGTCGAGCAACTTGCTCTAAAGAAGCAAAAGATCTACCGAAACAGCATTTTTCGCTATATCGCCCGTGCCATGCTGGCCAGTATGTTCATCGGATTCGGCGTTATCGTCGCGTTCAAGACGGGCAACTTCTTCTTCATGGAGCAGTCTCCGCTCACGTATCCGATGGCTGCCGTCACTTTCGGCGCTGCCATCATTCTGATCTCCTACGGCGGAGGGGATCTATTCACCGGCGACACGTTCTACTACACCTATACGGCCTTGCGCCGGAAAATGCGGTGGACCGATGTCGGGCGAATGTGGGTGCTGAGCTATATCGGCAATATTTTGGGCGCAGGAGCCTTCGCACTGCTCATTTATTTGACCGGCCTGTTCGATGCCTCGAATGTGAACGGCTTTCTGCTGAGCGTCGTGGAGCACAAAATGGAAGCCCCCGCTTTTGAACTCTTCTGGCGGGCTATCCTCTGTAACTGGCTCGTCTGCCTGGCCTTCTTCGTCCCCATGTCCATGAAGACCGACGGGGCCAAAATGTTCGCCATGGTGCTGTTCGTCTTCTGCTTCTTCATTTCCGGCTACGAGCATAGCATCGCCAACATGTGTACCTTTGCCATCGCGCTTGTGCTGAACCATCCGGGCACGATCTCCTGGGGAGGCGTGTTTCATAATCTGATCCCGGTTACCTTCGGCAATCTCATCGGCGGCGGCGTGCTGATGGGCGTCATGTATTATTATGTGAACAAGCCGTTTCTGGATACGGAAGATCATGCTTAAGCAGCGGACTGTGTGGCTCCTGGGGCATGTGCTTGAATGTGTGCTTGAATGATTGATTGGATTCTTGTAAAAAAAGACCCTCCCGTCGCTCGGAAAAGCGGCGGCCGAGGGTCTTTTGGCGCTGCGGCTGCACAGGGGTGGACGGGAAGGCTTTAACCGAAGCGAATGGCGGTTAATGTTCCGGCCAGGCCGGCATCCGGTAATAGAGCGGCGCCTCCCCGCGAAGCGTTCCTTCCAGCGGGCCGCCCTCCTTCCGCCAATATTCGATGCCGCCAAGCACCTCCTTGACGGCGTACCCCTGGCGGGCCAGCCTTGCCGCGGCTTTGCTCGCTCCGTTGCAGGCGGGGCCCCAGCAGTACAGCACCAGCGTCCAGCCGCGGGGAAGCCTCTCTTCATCGGCCGGATGCAGCCGACCGGAAGGAATGGATACCGCGCCGGGCAGATGCGCCTCCTCGAATGAGCGGGCGTCGCGGACATCAACCAGGATGAAGTCCGCGATGCCTTCGCGTAGATCGTACGCGACATCGGCGACATCGGTCTCGAAGGCTTCCTTGGCGGCGAAGTGGGCCGCCGCTTCTGCGGGGCCGGCGGCAGGGACCGCCAATACCTGGCTTTTGGGTCGTACGTTCATGATAATTCCTCCTCATGATTTGTTTTTTTGGACGGAAGTTCTGTCTTCTCCGTTATTGTAGCTTGAAAGAGATATTGCCGTTATCTATAGTTATAGATAGCAATTATCGAAATGATTGATAATAGAGAGGATAACAATATGGAGCTTACGTATTTGCGAACGTTCTGCGAGGTAGCGGCAAGCGGCAGCTATACACGGGCTGCGGAGAATCTCGGGTATGCCCAGTCCAGCATTACCGCCCAGATCGCCAAGCTGGAGGAGCTGTACGGTGCGAAGCTGCTGGAGCGCTCCGGCCGGGGGATGGCGCCGACCTTCGCCGGGCGGACGCTTCTCGGGTATGCCCATCATATTCTCGCGCTCGTAGGGGAAGCGAAGGAGGCCGTCTCCGAAGGGCATAGCGGCGAGCTGGCCATAGGCTCGATCGAGACGCTGGCCGCCTATTTCCTGCCCCACCGGCTTCACCGCTACCGCAGCGCCTATCCCGGCATCCGGCTGCGCGTAGTCCCCGGCTCCGAGCCGGACATTATCGCTTCGGTGCGGAATAATACAGCGGATTTCGGCTTGATCTTCGACAAGCCCTGTATGCTGGATGAACTGAACACGCTGGCTCTGAGCCAGGAGGAGCTGTTCATCGTCGTCCCTCCTGGACATCATCTCGCGGAGCGGGAAACGGCGGATTTTACCATGCTGGCCGGGGAGAAGCTGGTGCTCACCGAGGAGAGCTGCACATACCGGAATCATCTGCTGCATGCTCTGAGGGAGCGGGGGATTTCGCCACGGATCGAGCTGGAGCTTGGGAATCTGGAGGGAATCAAACAGGCGGTTAGGCATGAATGGGGAGTTGCTTATCTGCCGGGTTATACGATTAAGGATGAGGTGGAAAAGGGTGAACTGAAGGCGGTTCCGCTTGCTGATGGCGGCGGCCTGGGCTTTCAGATTCAGCTCGTCTACCGCAAGGACCGCTGGCTGTCTCCTTCGCAGCGGCGGTTCATCGAGACGATGGAGGGGCGGCTGCCGGAATAGGCATCACGGCGGCCTGCAGCGGGTTCCCGGCCATCCTGGACGGGCATATCAACAACAACAAGCGCCGCCGGTCGTTGAAGACCAGCGGCGCTGTTAAGTTCAGGCCAAACACGTTCAGGTCAAAGACGTTCAGGTCAAAGACGTTCAGGTCGAACATGTTCAAGCCGAGCACGTTCAAGCCGGACACATTCAAGCCGACATGTTCAGGCCGATACAAATTCCAGTCCGGCCGCTGCCTTAGCCGGGTAAGCTTGACTTTCATCGCCCGGCGCCAGCGGATTGGCGCGAGCCGGAACAGTCTCCGGCTGCGGGTCCGCCGCTTCTACCATTTGGAGCCGCCGCCCGACTTGCCGCCGCCTCCCCAGGAGGAGCCGCCGGAGGATCGGCCACCACCGCCTCCGCTGTGGCCACCACCGCCGCTGTGGCCCCCGCCTCCGCCGAAGCCATCACCGCCACCGCCAAAGCCGCCGCCCCCAAAGGGAGGCGTTCCCGGCGGCCGCTGCTGTCTGCGCGCCTGCTCCTCAAGCATCGCCATCTGGGCCCGGCGCTCCTCTTCTTCACGCCGCCGGATCAGACGGGCCGCCTCATCCGCGATCTGGGCAACCTGATCGGTATAGCTCCGGGCCGCTGCCTCCAGCTCATCGAGGTTGAAGGGAGCTGCAGACAGGCCGCTCTGCAGCTCCCGGTATCCCGGGACGGACGAGAGCGAGAGTCCGCCCCCCAGGGACAGGCCCTTGCTGCGCAGCTGCATCCGGGCCGCCTCCAGCCGGCTCTCGCCTTCCTGGAGCGCCGCGCTTACCCGGTTCAGCCGGTCGCCAAGCCCGGCGACAGCGTCAGCCGCGCCGGCAAGCGCGCGGCCGCCTTCCTCCTGGAGCGCCAGCAGGCGATCCAGCGCGGTGCGGGCCTGCTCGAATTCCCCGCGCTCATCGCTCGTCAGAGCTTCGATCCGGGGAAGCTCGCCTTCCGCTTCCGCTATACGGCGGCTCCATTCGTCCAGCGCCGTCTGCGGCGAAGCGATATGCCGCGAGTCAAAGCGGCGGCCGGCTTCCGAGATCCGGCTCTGCAGCTCGCTCCGGCGCTGGCGGAGAGTGCCGAAGCCGCTGCGGGCCGTCTCCAGATCGCTGCGGTTGCTCTCCCGCAGCCGTGCCTGCCGCTCGGTCATGGCGACCGCCTCTTCGACCAGCACATCGACCGCTGCGGAAATGCTCCGCACCTCGTCCATCATGCCGCTGCTCAGCGGAGCCTCCAGAGTCGCCATCCGGGCGGAAGCCGACTCCAGATTATCGTAAGGCTTCACCTTCATGTTCTGAAGCGAATTCGCCTGAATCAATTCCGCGATCCTGGCTCTGGCTGCCGCCAGGCGTTCCGGGAATTGGCGCAGCTTGTTGCGGTAGACCTCCACGTCTTGAATATCCCGTTCGATCTGCTCCTGCTTCGCCTGCGCCTCGCCGGCAAGCTCTTGAGCAGCTACCGGGTCGAACAGCTCCAACTGGTCCGCTTTATCCGTCTCCTCGGACAGCTCCTTCAGATCTTCCGCGATCTCCTGAAGTCCGAACCCCGTCTCCTTCAGCGTCTCCTGAAGATCCTCGTTCAGCTCGGGCATATCCTGCTTCAATTCGTTGATCTTCGCCTTGACGCCACGGTCTGCTTCGCTGATGACCGCAATCTGCTTCTCTTCTCCCTCCAGCAAGCTCCGGTAAGAGCCTTCTTTCTCCTGAAGGACGCCGATAGCCGTCCGCAGAGCGCCCAGCTTCCAGAAGGCGGGAAGCGCACCCTGGTTCTCCGAGTTCAGGGCGGAGAGCTCGATAAGCGCATTCGAGAGACGGGAGGAGATTCCCTCCGCCATTTCGCCGGTCTTGCCCTGCACAATGCCCTGAAACGGCTTCAGAGAATCCAGCGCCCGGTTGGCTCGCACGAGCAGGTCGCCGATCTGCTCGCGCCGCCCCGACAGCTGTCTGCGCAGCCGGGAGCCGGAGATCGCCACATAGGCGATGACTCCGACTATCAGCACACCGATCAGCAGAGCGGCAATCGTGCCCAGCGGAAAGGAACCCGCTGTGGAATTGGCGGCCCCTTGTCCGCCGCCGCCGATGTCTTGTCTGCCGGCCCCGATGTCATCAAGGGCGCCGGACAGCGCCTTGATACCACCCGCGAAATCTCCACTCTTCGCATGGGGGATGAAATAGGTATCAATCACCTGCTTGACCGCAGCAGACCCGGTTCCGGCTCCGCTGCTGGAAGACCAGGAATCCAGGGCGCTCTGGAGCTGCGGATTGATGAAGCTGAGCTCCGCCTGCTGATCGCTGGAAGAGAGGAGCAGCAGGATATCACGGCCCGACAACCGCCAGGCGTCGTAGACGTCTGCCGCGTATGTGGACGAGGACTCGCCGTTCAAGGAGTCGATCGTCAGCACGTACAGCCGGTAATTTCCGCTCTCCGCTTCCCGGGCGAGCTCACTAGCTTCGCCGGAGGTCAGCATTCCCGCCCGGTCAGTTACAATGCCCGTGCGCTCCGGGATTGCCGCTGCGGAGCAAAGGCCGGGCAGCCATAATAGACCGATCAACAGTAACATCACATATCTTTTCAATAGGACACGCTCCAATCGGTGGGACTGTATAGCCTGTATTAAATATACTATATATTTACCTTCCTCCGCTTGCCGATGCGCCTGCCCGGATGAATTCCCGTAAACGTCAACAGCCGCCCTCCGGCTGATCGGAGAGCGGCTGTTCAAGACTTTAGAGCAAGATGTCTATGTTTATTTTCTGGAGTTGTCGGTGCAGAGCAAAAATTGCAGGCGGGACTTGATCTGCTGCTGCCATTTCACATCTCCGACTTTGACGGCAAGATTCAGCAGATCCAGGTAATCATCAACTTCCAGCGACGTCCGGGCGGTAGCGTTCATGGGCATTCAGTCTCCTTCAAACTTGAAATTGTAATCGATAATGAGAATCGTTATCATCTAAACCGATAATGCTATTATCCACATTTTATAAATAAAAAGCAATATGAAAAGTGAATATTCTCACTTTAAATTGTTACAATTTTAGTGATAAAGCGAGGTAGGGCGTTTGGCTCATTAAAAATTACATTTTCCCCCTTAAGAAGCAGGAATTCTCCCAATATTTGTCGAACCAACTCATATACTTTCCTATTTCTGTTGATAACCGACAAATAAATCTAAGGAGAAATAGCGATGAAGCGTCATGCGTTCATCCTGCCGTTTCTTGTACTGCTGCTTGCCATACTGCCCGAGGCTGCTCTTGCCGCCAAGAAGGAAGTGGCTTACAGGGCGGAGCTGGACTATCCCCCTTATAAATATGTTCAGAACAATTACTTGACCGGTTTTGATATCGATCTGACGAACCGGATCTTTGAGAAGCAGACGTACCACGTGGATTACAGCAGTGAACCCTGGAACAAGGTGTATCGGCAGCTGGTGAACGGGGAAATCGATACGGGCGGCCTGATGGCGGTTAACGCCGATCGGGCGCGGGACATACTCTACTCCAAGCCGGTGATGCAGACCTTCATATCGGTGTATGCCAGACCGGGATTTACAGGGCAGGTCACGCTTAAGAATTTGGGAAGTTACAGGATTGGCGTGGGCAAGGGGCAGTATACGGAGAGCGTGCTTCTCAAGAAGGCGGGAGTCAGCGGATACACTGCGTATCCGACGGTTGCCGAAGCTCTTGATGCCCTGACGAAGGGCCATATCGATCTGCTCTTCGAGAATCAATCGGTCGTTGACTATCTCATTGTCGAAGAGGGATTAACGGGGAAGATCATACATAAATTGAGAAATTTATATCCGGCAGATGTGGCCTACGGCGTGAGCAAGGACTCGGCAGAACTGATTCCCTATATCAATAAGCGCCTGGATCTCCTTCAGCGGGACGGAACCTTCGAGCAGCTGTACCAGCAGTATTTCTTCAGCCATTCCGATGGATATATGGATCAGAAGCGCTACCGGGCTATTCTGTGGCTTGCCGCCGCCGTTCTTCTGATGACCGTAGGCATTCTCCTTCTCCGCATATACATCGGGCGTCTGCGCAAGGGACTCCGCGCCGAACAGCGTTTCACGGAGAGCATCATCGAGCATACAGGCGTGTTCGTGCTGGCGGTCCGGGAGGACCGGACGATCATGCGGCTTAACAAGCTTGGTGAACAGGTTCTCGGGGTCAGCGAAGCGGAGCTGATCGGAAGAAAACTGGACGAGGCGGCAACTATAATTCCGGGCGCGAGCCAGATCAAGGAGCTGCTGCATCGCGCGGTCGCCTATCATTTTGTCGACCGAAAGGAGCTGCAGGTTCCGGAGAACAGTCCGGATGGCAGATTCTATCTGTGCCGGACGACGCTGATCAAGGAGCTCGGAGGCCGCGACTCGGACACTTTTGTGCTGATCGGGATCGATATCGATGAACAAAAGCGCAATGAGCTGAAGCTGCATTCCAGCTACTGCAAGCTGGAGGCGGCGAACCAGGAGCTGGCGCATGCCCAGGAGGAACTCCAGGAGCATAACGAGAAGCTGGGATTCAGCGAACGGCGGTTCCGTTTGGCGGTTGAAGCCTCGGGGGCTTACATCTGGGAGCTGGAGATCGATAGCTGGACGTATTGGGTCTCCGAGCGATGGTATGAGACGATGGGGTTCACCGAGAAGGGCATCGACCGCTCTGTCGAGTCGCTCCTGATGCTCATTCATCCGGACGACAGGGAGTATTCGGACCGCGCGCTGTACGATCATCTTGCAGGCCGCACACCAGTCTATGAGACAGAGTACCGGATGCGGACCGAAGACGGAAGATATCTCTGGTTCGAGGTCAGAGGCAAGTCCATCGGAGATATCGGCGGGGGCCGCCCGCTGTTTATCGGATCGCTGATCGACATCACCCACCGGAAGCAGATAGAGTTCAAGCTGAGCAACAGCTACCAGGAGCTTGAGGCAACCTATGAGCAGCTTACAGCTACTCAGCATGAGCTCATGGAGCATTATGATATTTTGCTCGAGAATCAGAAGGAAATGCATCATCTCGCTTATTTCGATTCCTTAAGCCATCTGCCGAACCGTCCGTATCTGCTGGATGCGATGGAGAAATATTTCCTCTTTCCCGGAGGAAATGCCGCGCTGCTGTTCGTGGATACGGACAACTTCAAATATATCAATGACACGATGGGCCATAAGTTCGGCGATATTCTGATCCGGCAGATGAGCGAGAGATTGCAGGAGATTTTATCCGGAGAAGGCAGCATGCTCTCCCGCCTGGGAGGGGATGAATTCGTAATCTTCGTCAAAGATGTCGCAGGCAGGGATGATGTGACGCGCATGGCCGAGAACATTATCTGCGAGTTCAAGAAGCCGTTCTCGATCGGCGAGAGCAGTATCTATGTCTCGGTGAGCGTCGGCATTTCCTTTTATCCGGAAGACGGAAGCTCCACGGAGGAGATTCTCAAGAACGCCGATATTGCCATGTACCGGGCCAAAGAAGCGGGCAAGGGCATTTATGCCGTGTATGACAAATCGATGCACACCGAATTCAGCGAACGGATGATGATCGAGAAGCATCTGCGCAGCGCGCTCGACAATGCGGAGTTTGAGCTGTACTACCAGCCTCAGGTGGAGATTGCGACAGGCTCCATTACCGGCTTTGAAGCGCTGATCCGCTGGAACAGCCCCGAGCTTGGCTTCGTGTCGCCTCTGACGTTCATCCAGATTGCCGAGGATTCGCGGCTGATTATTCCGATCGGAAGGTGGGTGCTGCGAGAGGCATGCTTCTTCATGAAATCAGTGTGCCGGGACCGGCACCATTCCTACAAGATCTCGGTTAACATCTCGGTGATCCAGCTGCTTCAGGACGACTTTATCGATATGCTAACCGAAATTCTTGAAGAAAGCGGCATGTCGCCGGAATGCCTGGAGCTTGAGATCACGGAGTCGGTCTTTATCGAATCGTATGAACGGACGATCGCCAAGCTCAACGAGCTGCGCTCAAGGGGCATCCGCATTGCGCTGGACGATTTCGGCACAGGCTATTCCTCGCTTAGCTACCTGCAGCAGCTTCCGATCTCCACGCTGAAGATGGACAAGACCTTCATCGACCCCCTTCCGGGCGACCCTTTCAGCCAGTCATTCATCCGGACGATGGTGTCGCTGGGCCATGAAATCGGGCTTGAGGTCGTGGCGGAAGGCGTAGAGGACAAGGAGCAGCTTGCCTTCCTGAAGGATTCAGGATGCGATATGGTGCAGGGCTATTTGATCAGCCGCCCGCTGTCCCGACAGCATACGGAGGCATTCATCCGGCAGCAGGGCGGCGGTTGGATGTAACTTAAGCTGTTCATTCACCGACACAAGTAAGGGATGCCCGATCGCCGCAAGGCCGAAAGGGCATCCCTTGTTTGTGTTCTAAAGCACGATAATCCGGTTCTTCCCCGTCTTCTTCGCTTCGTACAGGGCATCGTCGGCTTTTTGAAAGACATAGCTCTTCGAATCCGCGCCCTGAAAATCATGCATCCCGATGCTCACCGTCACCGACTTTCCTTCCATCTCGGAAAGATGGTGGCCGGCGACGCCGGTCCTTATCCGTTCCATAATGTCCCGCGCTTCCTCCAGCGTCTTGGCGGTCAGAATGATGGCGAATTCCTCTCCGCCGTATCGGGCGGCAAAATCGTCGGTTCCAATATGGAAGAGCACCTCGGACGCAACCTGCTTCAGCGCGATGTCGCCGACCCAGTGGCCGTAGGTGTCGTTCACTTTCTTGAAGTTATCGATATCGAGAATCGCCAGCTGCATGGGAAAAGGATTGGATTGCTGGTGATCGATCAGCCAGCCCAAGTATTCATGGAAAGTCTTATGGTTGTATAAGTCGGTCAGCGGATCGATTTTGGACAGGCGGTCCATGATGATGTTCTGAATCCGCAGATCCTGCTCGGTCTTCTCGGAATTCGCAAGGGAACGGATCAGGTCGTTGCCGCGCCGGATGACGCCAAGCCCGGTCAGGGCAAGAGCGGCGAACATCATGCCGATCAGCAACGTGTCCGGCAGCTGGGAGGCGTTCAAGCCTTGGACTTCTCCAAGTATCGCCAGAAACAGGAGCGCCCCCGCGGTAGAAGCGAACAGGTAGGAGGTTCTCATGTAGATCATGGATACCAGCAGCGGAAGGGCCATAATCAGCGGCCATACACGAACATCCGGAGCCAGAAACGCGACGATCAGAACGGATATAACATAGCTTCCAACCGTGATGGAAACTTCGCTTGCATCGGGCTTCCATTTGCAGATGCTTTCAAGCAGAACAATGATACCCACAATTATCAAATCAGGGAGAATGAGGCGGCTGTTTAACAGTTGACTTGATGTATGAATAAGCAGCACAATCCAGAAGGCATTCAGCAGCGCACGGTTCCAATTGAATTGGCGAGGAGGTTGCAAAGGGTTGGGCATCGAAGTTTCCTCATTTCCAGTGGCAATAATCGAATATATTCGACAGGAATCCCTAATTTTCCTTCCATGTCGAGGGAAGTTCATAATGTTCGGTTTTTGATCAAATTTACTTGGATTATCAAGAAGAAAGTTTGTATTTTTCGTTGAAATACGTATAATAACGAGTTTTTTCATTGACATATTCGTCTGTATTCGAGTAAACTGCTAATGGCTTAAAAATCTTGCTGTTCGTATATCCTCAGAAATACGGTTTGAGGGTCTCTACAGGGAACCGTAAATTCCCGGCTACGGATGGGCGCCCTCTTTGGCGTGCCCAGGTCCTGGACGGGATTTTTGCCATGCCTTGCTTCCCAAATCCATTGATTGCTGGAGGAACAGATGAGTAAATATGATGTGATTGTCGTAGGTGCCGGTCCTGCCGGGATATTTGCATGCTATGAGCTGACGCGGAAGGCCCCTCACTGGAAAGTGCTGCTGATCGACAAAGGACATGACATATACAAACGCAGATGTCCGATTCTGGAGGAGAAGATTCAATTCTGTCCTCCGGCATCCGGACGCAAGGAGTTCGCAGGCTGTCTTCCAGCCTGCTCCATTACCGCCGGCTTTGGCGGAGCCGGTGCTTACAGCGACGGCAAATTCAATATCACGACCGAGTTCGGCGGATGGATGACGGATTATTTGCCGCCGTCGAAGGTGACGGAGCTGATCCGCTACGTCGACGATATCAATCTGGAGCATGGGGCGACGGATGTGATTACCGACCCGACGACCGAGCCGATCCGCCGCATCGAGCAGCGCGGCTACGCGGCGGGGCTGAAGCTGCTGCGCGCCCAGGTGCGCCACTTGGGGACGGAGCAGAATCTCGAGATTCTGAAATCCATTTACGAACACCTGCAGACGAGAATTGACATGCTGTTCCGGACCGAGGTCCAGGATATCGTAACGGTCAAGGAGGATGGGGGACACCGGGTAACCGGCGTCACGCTGAAGAATGGCGAAACCTACGAGGCCGGACTGGTGATGATCGCCCCGGGACGGGACGGCTCAGCCTGGCTGACCGAGGTCTTCAAGAGCCGCCGCCTGAAGATGTACAACAACCAGGTGGATGTCGGTGTCCGCGTTGAGACCTCGGATGTTGTCATGCAGGAGATCAACGAGCATCTCTATGAAGGCAAATTCATTTTCAATACGTCGGTAGGTACCCGGGTCCGCACCTTCTGCAGCAACCCGTCGGGCCATGTGGTGGTCGAGAATCACAGCGGCGTAATGGCGGCGAACGGGCACTCCTACAACGATCCGGCGCTTGGTTCTACCAACACCAACTTTGCGCTGCTGGTCTCCCACAAATTCACCGAACCATTCGACAAGCCTAACGAATACGCGCGCGAAATTTGCAAACGGGCGAATGATCTTTCAAACGGCGGGGTCATCGTGCAGAAATACGGCGATATTCTGCGGGGCCGGCGCTCGACCGCTACCAGAATCGCGGAGGGCTTCGTCGAACCGACGCTGAAAGAGGCGGTTCCCGGCGATCTCGGTCTGGTTCTGCCGTATAACACGATGAAGAGCCTGATCGAAATGGTCGAGGCGCTGGAGAAGGTCACCCCCGGCATCGCCTCGGAGCATACGCTGTTCTACGGGGTGGAAGCGAAGTTCTACTCCGCCCGTCCGAAGCTGAAGGAGACCTTCGAGACGGAGATTGCCGGGCTCTTCTGCGGCGGAGACGGCGCGGGAATAACACGGGGACTCGCCCAGGCGGGCGCGGCAGGCATATGGATTGCGCGGGGCATGCTGGACCGCGTGTAAGAGCGGTCCCATCCCGAACCCAAGAGTTTGTCCCACAGAAGCATCTTCTCTTAGTGCCAAGAATTCAGTATATGTGCCGGCAGTTCATCATCCAGGATGAGCTGCCGGCTTTTTTTTCTCAACTGAGTCCTCGCAAGCATGTCAGGTTCGTAAATTTCAACAATTTCCGCGGTCCAAGAAGGGACTTTAGTCCTGCCTGTAGAAGTGTTCAAATGGCTAACCGAAAATCATCCAGGGGAGGGGGAGGTTGCCATGTGCGTCACTTGAGATCATCGATACATATACGGGCTGCATCGACCAGATTTTTATTTTTAATAAGAAAAAATGCATTAATGAGGTGATTTGTTTTTGTTTTCACGACGACTGTGTATTCCTGTCATTTTCCTTTCTTTCCTGCTAGGGTTTGCTGCCATTATGCCATCCATGGTTAGTGCCGCTTCAACATCGATCGTCAACCCCAAACAAGTCTATACCTATGCCCAAATGACGAAGGATATAGAGGCTCTGGCTGCCGCTTATCCCAATCTGATCCGCTATGAGAGCATCGGCAAGACTGCTTTTGGCCGCGACATTTGGGCGGTTGCGCTTGGAAATGGAGAGGCGACGATTTTTATTAACGGTTCCCATCATGCCCGGGAATGGCTGACGACAACCTTGAATCTGTACATGCTGGAGCAATATGCCCAGGCCTATATCAGCGATGGCCAAATCGGGAAATATTCAGCCAGGCAGAGCCTGAATGAGACGACCATTTGGTTTGTTCCTATGGTCAATCCTGACGGTGTGACCCTGCAGCAGCTCGGAGCTTCCGCTTTCCCGCAATCGGTGCGGACAAGGCTTATTCAGATGAACGGCGGCAGCGCCAACTTTGACCGCTGGAAAGCGAATGCGAAAGGTGTCGACCTGAATCGCCAATATGATGCGGATTGGGCGCATATTCAAAAAGCAGTCTCATATCCGAACTTTATGAATTATAAAGGGACGGCTCCCGAACAGGCCGAAGAGACGAAAGCTCTGGTTGCGTTTACGCAACGGATCGACCCTGAAATCGCGGTGTCCTACCATACCGCAGGCAGCATTTTGTATTGGAATTTTCATACCCAGAAAGCCAATCTGTCACGCGATCAACGGTTGGCCCGCACTTTTTCTTCCATAACGGGATATTCTCTCGTGGCTCCTTCGTCCAATCCTTCGGGCGGCGGATATACGGATTGGTTCATTCAAACGTACGGCCGGCCTGCCTTCACACCGGAGCTGGGCACGAAGACGGGAGAAACCAATCTGCCGATCTCCGCTTTTTCTTCAGAATGGAGGAAGAACAAGACGATTGGCCTGTGGCTCGCGGATGAAGGATATAAGCTGTGGTATCAGAAAAATAAAAATAACAGGGTGGTCCAGGACTATGCCGCCTCGTTCAACATAACGGAAACCAAGAGGGCTTATAGTCAAAACAACTTCCTTTCCCAGGCATCCATCCAGATCTCGCCGCAGACGTTACAGTCCATACGCCGGTCAGGAAATTGGTTTCTGATTCAGACGTACGCGGGACCGAAATGGATTTATGAAGCACATCCGCAAATCGGACCGGCGGAGACGGTTGATGTGTATCTGGATCTGCAAGACAAGGTTTCGCTCTATGCCTCACCGCTCGATCATACCTCTGAGACGCTGCTTCCTCCGCAGGAAGTGCATGCGATTAAGCGCTGGAAATCCTGGTACCTGGTTGAAGTGCAGACGGGGACAAAATGGGTTAATTTGACGAATCTATCGTTCAGAGAGCTGACGCCCATGAATCAAAACCTGACCTTGTCGCAGCCTGTGTCGCTGTACGATGAACCGGACGGCAAGGTGATTCTGGAAATCAGCGAAGTGCCGCAAGATGTCACAGCTATTCGGCAGTGGAAGAACTGGGTGGAAGTCCAACTGCCGAATCAACAGACGGGCTGGGTCCAGCTGGAACTATAAATGAAGTGATGATTTGATAAAGTCTTTTGTTTGTTAACTCTCCGAAAAATGTGCGGAATTTGGGCGAAAAGGGCGGATTATTGCTGAGGAATGCATATCCATGGCGAATTTTACCTGCTATAATGTCATGATACATAACATGAAGGAAGTGGGTCGAAATGCTCTTGCAACACAAGCGTCTCGTTTTCGCCTGGAATGCCGTCTTTTTGCTGCTTGCTGTACTGTACGTACTGTTGTTTATCAAAATGTTCTGGGTACACAAGCTGGTACTGGTGTTGATCTTCTTGTCATCGATGCTTCTTTCATACGCCGTGTACCGATCCCGTGGCCGGCTGGACTCGGTTCTGGTGCAGGCGGAGGATCAGGTGCGGACGCTCGGCAGCGAAATGCTGGTGACCTCCGACCGGATGCACGGCGCGCTGGCGGAGATCAGCCGCCATACCGGCGAGCTCCAGCGGACAGCGGATCTATCGCATGAGCTGGAAGTAGCCCTTAAGAGCCGGAGCTATGAGGCCAAAGCCAATATGGAGGAAGCCTCCTCCACAATGAACGGGGTCGCCGGGGCCGCAGAGAGCATTCAGCAGCTTACCGACAAGCTGGGCCAGAGCATGCAGGCGGCCAGCCGGGAGGTTGCCGAAATGGTCGACTCCCTGAAGAATACGGATGAGGTCATGAAAGAGCTTAAAGAGCAGAGCGGAGATATGTTCGAGAAGTTCACTGCGCTCAGCAAGCATATCGCGACTGTCGAGAGCATTAATGAAGTGATCGTCGGCGTTGTGGAAGAAACGTCGCTGTTGGCGCTTAACGCATCCATCGAAGCGGCGCGCGCGGGCGAGCAGGGACGAGGCTTCGCGGTCGTCGCCGGCCGCATCAGCAAGCTTGCGGAGCAGAGCCGCTCGTCGGTGGACCGTTCCTCTGCACTGCTGGTCGATATCAACCAGGGCGTGCGGCAGGTGCTGGAGTCGGTGGAGCGGGAGCGCGTCTCTGTCGATCGCGGAGTGAGCGAGGTAGCCTCCGTTAAGGTGCGGCTCGCCGAGATGTCGGGAACGGTTCGGGTCGTGGATGAAGCGGTCGAGGAGACCGTGAAGGCGACCGTCCGCCAGAGCGAGCTCATCGCCGGAGGGCTGGAGGAGCTGACCGTGGCAGTCGGCCTGCTCAACGAGACGATTGCCAGCGTCGATGTAACGCTGGAGCAGGTGGACCGGCAGCGGAGCCAGATCGGCGAGCTGAACGGCGTCAGCGCCCAGATGCTGGCCGAGTCGCAGGCGCTGCGCGAGTCCGTCGCGGAAATCGCCGGCAGCCACGAGATTCAGGACAGCCGTTACGCGGAGAAGCTGGAGTATGCGAAGAAGCTGCTGCTGCGCCTGGCGGCCAGAGAGGAGCTTAGCGTTCCCGATATGGACACGCACAAGAAAGTGCTGGCCGGCTGCCTGAAAGAATCGGAAGACGTACAGGCGATCTGGTCCAACCGGACGGACGGCACATTCATCTTCTCGCAGCCGGAAGCGGGGCTGCTTAATGCGAAGCAGCGGGATTGGTGGATCGGAGCGATGAACGAGGGGGATTATGTATCCGAGCCTTACATCTCGGCCATTACGAAGCGCCCCTGCATTACGCTCTCGCGGTCGATTACCGACGGAAGCGGGAACAAGGTCGGCGTTGTCGGCGTCGATCTTGCGGTGTGAGACATACCGGCACCCGGCTCACGGGCCTACTTCTACAAGGCATCGCTCTCGAATCGCACCTTTAATCTGCATCTGTAGTCAGACGCCCTGGCCCTAACCGGCC
>RCUO01000207.1_pt1 | contig 36355 bp, 35 predicted proteins | sample 2166161 | NCBI WGS metagenome assembly RCUO01 (sample SAMN09932617, study PRJNA488358) | compost metagenome | feature: garden; material: soil; isolation source: compost soil in cyclohexanecarbonitrile-enriched culture | place: Germany: Experimental Botanical Garden Goettingen | collected 2016-01-27
GTAATACGCAGATTATAACATATTTACCCCTGTGATTCGGAATTGCACCCCTGCGGCTCGTTTGGGATGTCCGGGCTTCTTCGGGCTTCAAGTCCCCCTCAGCGGGACTTGAAGCCTTCGAGGAAATAGCCGACTCCCTGCATCAGATCGCCCGGGAGTTCCTCCGTCTTTAGAAAGGCCTTCATTTCCCGGATGATTCTCTCCCGGTCGGGACCGGTCTCCCGCGCAATCCTGGCAAGCTGCTCCCAAGCTTCCAGATCGCGCCGGAACTCCGGCCCGCTCATCGGCAGGCCGTGAGATTCGACATACCAGTCGGCGCCATAGGCATAAGCGCCGACAAGCAGACGCAGGAACGAGCCGCTTGTGTACCGTCTAGGCCCGCCGTAGACGGACGGACCAAGGGCATCGCCCAGAAAGAGCACTTTGTCTTCGCGGACATGCAGGTAGCAGCTGTCGGCGGAATGATCGCCTCCCATATGAACCAGCTCGCATACAACGCCTCCCAGGTCCAGCTCGATCCGGTCCTGGAACAGCAGATCGGGCTGGATAATCCGGATGCCACTCCGCTGCCCACCGTATTCCTTCCGGATGTCCGCTGCGCTGCTATCGCTGATGATCTCCTTGCGCACCAGCTCGTCCAGGCAGGCATCGGACCCGTCCAATCCCTTCAGGACGGCCATGGCGCGGCCCGTCTCCGCATGGGCTGCGGCGGGGATGCCGTTCCAGGCCTGCATCCCGAAGGTGTGGTCCCAGTGCCAATGGGTCAGCACCATCATGTCCGGCAGCGGGATGCCGTGCTTCGCAAGCTCTGCGCGGAACAGCTCCGCATGGGCCGGCGAATTGCCGGCATCCATAAGCAGCGTGCGCCGCTCTCCGGAAATGGCCGCAAGAATGGGACGGTCCGTCTCATGTTCGGCATGCATGATGAACACATGCGGGGTTAACCGTTCATATCGATGGGTCATGGAAGATTCCTCTTTCCCGCGCGTGACTTGCGCTTTGGAGTGGTGGGGACGAGCGGCGCTTCGTTACAGGCCGCCGTCTGTGCTTTCTATGTTGGAGGAAAACAGTCTTTCAGGCAACCCCCTCCCCGCAGGAGATTTGGAGACAATGGGGATGCTGGAGACGATAGGGATGATGGAGATGACAGGGATGATGAAGACGACAGGAACGACGGGAGGGACGACTGGCGCCGCAGGGAGGGCGAGGGTGACAGGGATGTTGGAGATAACAGATACGACAGACATGCCGGGAATGGCAGGGATAAGACATCGGCCGCGTGATTGACAGCACAGCGCCGCCGGCAAGATCCCCGGCGGCGCTTATAATGAAGCCATATGGCTAGGCTACACGCCCAGCCAGCGCTTGAACATATGCTTCGTCGTCTGCTTGTTGATCTCCGCGATGGAGGTCGTCAGCGGAATGCCCTTCGGGCAGGCGCGAACGCAGTTCTGCGAGTTGCCGCAGCCCTCGATGCCTCCGTCCGTCATCACCGCCTCCAGGCGTTCGTCGGCGTTCATTTCCCCCGTCGGATGTGCGTTGAATAACCGCACCTGGGAGATGGCCGCCGGACCGATGAAGTCGGTCTTCGCGTTGACGTTCGGACAGGCTTCGAGGCAGACGCCGCAGGTCATGCACTTCGACAGCTCATAGGCCCACTGCCGTTTCTTCTCGGCCATCCGCGGTCCGGGACCGAGATCGTAGGTGCCGTCGATCGGAATCCAAGCCTTGACCTTTTTGAGCGCCGTAAACATACGGCTACGGTCGATGACCAGGTCGCGCACAACCGGGAAAGTCGCCATGGGCTGGACGCGAATTGGCTGTTCCAGATTGTCGATCAGCGCGGCGCAGGCTTGCCGGGGCTTGCCGTTGATGACCATGGAGCAGGCGCCGCACACTTCCTCCAGGCAGTTCGATTCCCAGCATACCGGTACGGTGTGCTCGCCCTTCGAATTGACCGGATTGCGCTGGATCTCCATCAGGGCGCTGATCACGTTCATGCCCGGACGGTAGGGGAGCTCGAATTCCTCTGCATACGGAGCACTGTTCTGGTCGTCCTGGCGGGTGATGATGAATCTCACTTGTTTGGGAGCCGCCGCCGATTGCGCCATGTTAATCCCTCCTGAAAGTTTTGATAGGATTACTTCGTTGATTCACTTCGTCAAAACTCGCTTCGAACGCGTGCCTATTTATCCTTCGAATAATCGCGCACCCGGGGCGGGATCAGCGATACGTCGACGTCCTCGTACGTAATCTGCGGGCCGTCCGGTGTCCAGGCCGCCTTCGTCGTCTTCAGAAACTCCTCGTCATTGCGGCTCGGGAACTCGGGCTTGTAGTGCGCGCCCCGGCTTTCGTTCCGCAGCAGCGCGCCCTTCGTCATCGCCTCCGCCAGCTCCAGCATGTTCCACAGCTGCCGGGTGAACGCCGCACCCTGATTATTCCAGCGTGAGGTGTCGTTCATGTTGATCTGGCGGTAGCGCTCCTTCAGCTCCCGGATTTTGCCGATAGTCGCCTCCAGCTTCGGGTTGTGGCGCACCACGGTCATGTTGGCCGTCATCCACTCGCCAAGCTCCTTGTGAATCACATAGGCGTTCTCCGTACCGGTCATTTTCAGGAGGTTGTCGTATTTGTCCTGCTGGGCGCGGCTTGCGCTGTCAAATACGGATGAGGACACGTCCTGCGCCGATTTTTTCAGACCCTTGATGTATTCCACAGCTTTCGGACCCGAGACCATCCCGCCAAAAATCGCCGACACCAGCGAGTTCGCGCCCAACCGGTTCGCGCCGTGATACTGGTATTCGCATTCACCGGCGGCGAAGAGCCCCGGAATGTTCGTCATCTGGTTATAGTCGACCCACATGCCGCCCATGGAGTAATGGACTGCCGGGAAGATTTTCATCGGAATTTTGCGGGGATCGTCGCCCATGAACTTCTCATAGATTTCGATAATACCGCCGAGCTTGACGTCCAGCTCCTTCGGGTCCTTATGCGACAGGTCGAGGTAGACCATATTCTCGCCGTTAATTCCGAGGCCCTGGTCGACGCAGACATTGAAGATTTCACGGGTCGCAATGTCGCGCGGCACCAGGTTGCCGTAGGCGGGGTATTTTTCCTCAAGGAAGTACCAGGGCTTGCCGTCCTTGTAGGTCCAGATGCGCCCTCCCTCGCCCCGGGCCGATTCACTCATGAGGCGCAGCTTGTCGTCGCCGGGAATGGCCGTCGGATGGATCTGGATGAACTCGCCGTTGGCGTAATGAACGCCCTGCTGGTACACGGCGCTTGCCGCCGTGCCTGTATTGATCACCGAATTGGTCGTCTTGCCGAAAATAATGCCGGGCCCCCCAGTCGCCAGAATCACCGCATCCGCCGGGAACGTCTCGATCGCCATCGACCGGAGATCCTGCGCGCAGATACCGCGGCACACGCCCTCGTCATCCAGCACGACGGACAGAAATTCCCAGTTCTCGCGCTTCGTTACGAAGCCTTCGACCTCCCAGCGCCGCACCTGCTCATCGAGCGCATACAGCAGCTGCTGGCCGGTCGTCGCGCCTGCGAACGCCGTACGGTGATGCTTCGTGCCGCCGAACCGGCGGAAGTCCAGAAGGCCCTCCGGCGTGCGGTTGAACATAACGCCCATCCGGTCCATGAGGTGGATGATGCCCGGTGCGGCTTCGCACATGGCCTTGACCGGAGGCTGGTTGGCGAGAAAGTCGCCGCCGTACACCGTGTCGTCAAAATGCACCCAGGGAGAGTCGCCCTCCCCCTTCGTGTTGACGGCACCGTTGATGCCGCCCTGGGCGCATACGGAATGCGAACGCTTGACCGGAACCAGCGAGAATAGATGCACATGTACGCCGGCTTCCGCCGCCTTGATGGTCGCCATCAGGCCGGCGAGGCCGCCGCCAACGATAATGATATCGGCTGTTGCCATGATTGGTTCACTCCCTTGGTTGACATTTGATGCCGCTTGCGCCTGTGTCTATGGTGACGGGATGCCTCGGAAGGCCTCGGTCAGGCTGTGCCGGCTTCGGGGCTTCCATAGCTGTTCCGTTTTTGTGGACACTTTTTCACAGACTAGATAACGGTTCTTACGATTTGGAAGGCAGCCTCGGCGGTCTTGAATTCGCTGCTCCGGAACGTCACGAGAGAGATCAGGAACATCGCGGTCACGACCACGAACAGCCCCAGGCAGATGTAGGAAGACACCCGTTGAGAACGGGGACCGACCGTAACGCCCCAGCTGACGAGGAAGGACCAGAGACCGTTGGCAAAATGGAAACAGGCGGCGACAACCCCGACAATGTAAAAAATAAGCCAGCCCGGGCTGTTCACGATATCGTGCATAACGCCTCCCAGCTCCTCATGCGTCACATTGCCCAGCGCCACCTGCACCCGCGTCTCGTAGAGATGCCAGATGATGAAGATGAAGGTGAGCACGCCGGTGATCCGCTGGAGCGTATAACGCCAGTTCCGTTCCAGGTTGAAGCGGTTCACGTTCGGCTTCGCCTGGTAAGCGATATACAGACCATATACCCCGTGGTACAGCAGGGGAAGCCAGATCAAAAAAATCTCCAGGAAGAGGACAAGCGGCAGGCTGTTGAGCCACAGCACACTGTCCTTGAAGCCGGATGCTCCCCCCTCCACCGCCGAAAAATTCGTCAGCATATGCTCGATGAAGAAGAAGGCGAGCGGGATGACGCCGAGCAGGGAGTGAATCTTTCTGGAATAAAAGCCTCTCATCATTGCGGGGTCCCCTTTCCGATAAAAGAGCGTTTTCATTAATCAGCATACACCTGAGAACCAGGGGTTGAAACATGGCTTCGGACGGCTATAGCCGCCGGAAAATCACGCGTTTTTGCGCTTCTCCCGCTCCTGGCAAGGCTTTGCATCGATTTTCACAAATTGTGAATATCTTGTGTCACTTTGTATGTTACTCTTTTTTCGCTTATAAGGGAATTGCAAACTGATTATTAATCGTTATACTATTAACGCATAAGGAGAAGCTGACAAAATCTGTCTCAATCTCGAAAAACATAGATCCCGGCGGCGATAGGAGTGACAGTGATGTTTGACGATTTCGATATTTTTGCGGCAGTGGTCGAGCAATCAAGTTTGAACAGGGCGTCTCGTCAACTAAATTTGTCACAGCCCGCTCTGTCACGCAAAATCTCCAAGCTGGAGGAGCGTCTGGGAGTTCCTCTGTTCAACCGGTTCGGCAAAAGGCTGGAGCTGACCGAGGTCGGACGTCTCGCTTATACGTATGCTCTGGAGCAGCGCCAGCATCGCGCCAAATTTCTGGAGGCCATCTCCAAATTCAAACAGGGCGAACCGCTGTCCGTGACGATGGGTGCGAGTCTAACGACTCTGCAGACGACGCTGCCGCCGCTCGTAAACGCATACATGGAACAATATCCGGCGGCGGAGCTGAAGCTCATCACCGGCAAAACGCATGAAATCGTCACCTCGGTCCGCGAGGGACGCTCCGAGGTCGGCATCATCGCCTCCGCCACGGACGAAGCGGGCATGCGCTGCGTGCCGCTGTTCGAGGACCGGCTGCGGCTGGTCGTCGCCGGACATCATCCGCTCGCCCAGCTGCCGAGGCTTGAGATGGAGCATCTGACCGGCCAGCCGATGATCCTCTTCTCCAAGGGCAGCTGGTATCGCCGGATGACCGACGACCTGTTCCAGCGCAGCGGGGTCCAGCCCGACATTCGCATGGAGATCGACTCCTTCGAGGCGATCATCCGGCTTCTGCCGACGATTAAGGCGGCTGCGCTGCTCCCGAATTCCTATCTGCGGCCAGAGCTGCTGGCCGGAGGAGGACTCGCCTCCCTGCATATCCGGGAGCTCGAAATGACCAAGCGGACGACCTGCATGATTTACCGCGAACCGGGTGATTTAAGCCCGGCGGCGCGCAGTCTGATCCGGGTTACCGAAGGGGTGTTCCAGGGCGGGCTGCCCCCTGTCCCGTAAAAATGCCGCTTGACTCGGCAGCCCGTCCTGATGTAAGGTTAATACCAATTTCATCGATCAGGCTTTGACCAGAGACATGATTCCTTTTACGAGCCGCCAGAGAGAGAAGCGAGTGCTGAGAGCTTCTTCGGCAACCGGATGCGGAATTACCCCTTTGCAGCCGCTTCGCGGAACCTTGGCATGATGCTGATTTCAGCGCTCATCTTGGCAGTATGCGCAGCCGATTCATCCCCGTTACCGGATGCTATGAGGACTTGCGCATGACAGGGCGTCCCGGAACTTCCGGAGCTTTGACTTTGGGTGCTGCAGGTCAAATCAGGGTGGAACCACGGGCTTAAACGCACTCGTCCCTTACAGGACGGGCTGCGTTTTTTTGCGTCCGCATGTTATTGTCAGTCCGGCTGATCATGAAATTATCGTTAGTCAATCGAACAACGAAAGACCGAACAACGAAGGACCAAATTTTCGGGAAATGGAGGCTATGCAGATGGAGATCAACGTAAAATTACCAGATGGCGCAGTAAGGAGGTACCCGGTCGGCACGACGATTATGCAAGTCGCGGAATCACTCGGCACGGGAATACGAAAGCGGGCAGTGGCGGGCACAGTGAACGGGCGGACGGTTGATTTGAGCGAGACGCTCCAGTCTGATTGCCTCCTGACCCTGATTAAGGCGGACAGCTCCGAAGGTATAGAGATTACCCGGCACAGCACCACCCATATTATGGCACAAGCGCTCAAACGGCTGTTCGGCGGCAGCGCCGTCAAGCTGGGCATCGGTCCCGTCATCTCGGACGGATTCTATTACGATGTCGAGCTCGACCGTTCCTTGAGTGTTGACGAGTTAGCCGCAATTGAGCGGGAAATGGAGAACATTATCCGCGAAAATCTGCCCATCATGCGGCGGGAGGTCTCCCGGGAAGAAGCTCTGTCGATATTCGGGGAGCTGAAGGAGCCGCTGAAGCTGGAGCTGATCGCCGATCTTCCGCAGGATGCCGTCATCAGCCTTTACTCCCAAGGGGAATTCACCGACCTATGCCGTGGTCCCCATCTCCCAAGCACAGGGCGCGTCAAGGCATTCAAGCTGCTGAGCGTGGCGGGAGCCTATTGGCGGGGAGATTCCGCCAGACCGATGCTGCAGCGCATCTACGGAACCGCGTTTCCGGATAAAAATCTGCTGGAGGAGCATCTCCGCTATCTGGAAGAGGCGAAGAAGCGCGATCACCGCAAGCTCGGCAAAGAGCTCGGGCTGTTCATGTTCTCCGAAGAGGCACCGGGAATGCCCTTCTATCTCAAAGGCGGCATGACAATCCGGAACGAGCTGGAGAATTTCGCCCGGGAGCTGCAGTTCCAGCGGGGCTATGACGAAGTCCGCACACCCCTCATGATGAACAACCGGCTCTGGGAGCAATCCGGACACTGGGATCATTACAAGGACAATATGTATTTTACCAATGTGGACGACAGCAAGTACGCGCTGAAGCCGATGAACTGTCCGGGCCATATGCTGATATACAAAAACGAGCTGCGCTCCTACCGGGAGCTGCCGATCCGGCTGGCCGAATTCGGCCAGGTGCACCGGCATGAGCTGTCGGGAGCGCTTGGTGGAATGATGCGGGTCCGCACCTTCTGCCAGGACGACGCGCATTTGTTCGTCCTGCCGGAGCAGATCGAGGCGGAAATCGGCCGCGTCATGGAGCTTATCGATCATGTATACCGTGTCTTCGGCTTCGAATACACGGTGGAATTGTCCACCCGGCCGGAGGATTCCCTCGGCTCGGATGAGCTCTGGAACGAAGCGGAGTCCGCCCTGCGGAACACTCTCGACCGCAGTGGTCTGCCCTATCGGCTGAACGAAGGCGACGGTGCATTCTACGGTCCGAAGATTGACTATCACATTCTGGACGCCCTGAAACGGAGCTGGCAGTGCGGAACGATCCAGCTTGATTTCCAGATGCCGGAGAAGTTCAACCTGCATTATGTCGGGGAAGACGGACGGAAGCACCGGCCGGTGGTCATTCACCGGGCCGTGTACGGCTCCATCGACCGGTTCATGGGCATCCTGACCGAGCATTACGCCGGGGCGTTCCCGCTCTGGCTGGCGCCGGTGCAGGCGCGGGTCCTGCCGGTCTCGGACGCCTCGGCTGAGTACGCCGCCGAGGTGAAGCAGCGGCTCGAAGCCTCCGGGATCCGGGCCGAAGCGGACCTGCGGCCGGAGAAGCTGGGCTACAAAATCCGGGAAGCCCAGCTGCTGAGAACGCCCTATATGCTCATTGTCGGAGAGAATGAGCAAGCCTCCGGCTCCGTGTCGGTACGGACACGGAGCGGCGGCGACGCCGGCATAAGTCCTGTGCCGGAGCTGCTCGCGCGGCTGCAGGAGGAAATCGCCGCGAAGCGGTAAGGGTAGCGGCAATTGGGTCAAGCGCTTCAGATATCGGCTGGGGCAAGCGGTTAAGGCACGGGTGCTGCGCTTTCCGGCTTCAGCCAAACAACGGCACATCACGCGAAGCCGGTAGCCTGACCAGATCAAATCTCAGTCAGAATAAACCATTGCCTCAACGGACTCAGCGCTTCGGCAGCACCGCCCGCGGCTCACGCAACTGGGCCGCTTGAATCCGAATATGACGCTGGCGCCTCAGGGCGCCTCTTCAACATCGACCGCTTCCTCTTCGAAGCGGTCGATGCTCTCGTTGGAGCCGATCACGACCATGATGTCTCCGGCGTACAGATAATCATGCGCGGTAGGCGCGACGATTACGCCCTCCTCACCCTTGCGGTTGAGGGCGATGATGCTGCAGCCGTATTTGCCCCGGGTGTTGATCGCGGCAAGGCTTTTTCCGTCCATGCAGGAAGGAACGGTCAGCTCGACAATCCGGTAATCCTTGGACAGCTCGATATAATCGAGCAGATGCGGCGTGACAAGCTGATGTGCCACCCGGACGCCCATATCCCGCTCGGGGAAGATCACCCGATCCACCCCAAGCCTCTCCAGCGCGCGGCCGTGCAGAATGCTGATCGCCTTGGCCACCACCATCTTGACGCCTAGCTCCTTGAGCAGAATGGCGGTCAGGATGCTGCGCTCCATATCGTCGCCGATCGCCACAATGCCGCAGTCCAGATTGCGGACGCCGAGTGAGCGCATTACGCTCTCATCCGTGGCGTCCGCCATGACGGCATGCGTGAGCCGATCGTTCAATTCCTCCACCCGCTCTTCGTTATGGTCGATTCCGAGCACCTCATAACCCATCTCCATAAGCTCGAGCGCCAGACTGGAGCCAAAACGGCCGAGGCCGATTACGACAAACTGCTGTGCTTTCATGTTCTATCCCCTTATCCGATAATCATTTTTCCTTCCGGGTAGCGGTACAGGGGCTTGCCTTGCTTCGGCCCAAGCGCATACGCCAGTGTCAGCACACCGAGCCGGCCTGCGAACATCGTCAGTGCAATGAGAACCTTGCCCGCCCCGGACAGCTCCGGCGTCACGCCAAGACTGAGGCCGACCGTGGCAAAGGCAGAGGTCGTCTCGAACAGGAGATCCAGGAACGGCATCTCCTCCGTAGTGGACAGCAGCATGGTGACGGTTCCGATCAGCAGCAGCGCGAGCACGGTAATCGTCAGCGCCTTGAAGACCCGCTCCTGGCTGAGCCGGTAGCGGAACAGCACGATATCGTCGCGTCCGCGCAGCATGGCAATTACCGCGCCCAGCATGATCGTAAAGGTCGTGGTCTTGATGCCGCCTCCCGTAGAACCGGGAGAAGCCCCGATGAACATTAAGATGATGATGAAGAACTGGGAGGCCTGGCGGAGTCCCGTCAAATCCAGCGTATTCGCGCCGGCTGTACGGGGCGTGACGGACTGAAAGAGCGCTCCCCAGACTTTGCCTCCAAAATTCAACGACCCGAGTGTCCGCGTGTTCGTGAATTCGAAGACGAACAGCACGAGCGCTCCGATTCCGATCAGCGCCGCCGTCGAGGTCAGCACCACCTTAGTATGCAGGGAGAGCCGCCGTCCCTGCCGGTAACCGATCAGGTCCGACATGACGATAAAGCCGATCCCGCCCGACACGATCAGGAACATGACGATCACGTTGACGACCGGATCGGATGTATAGCCGGTAAGGCTTCGGTAGTTCCCGAACAAATCAAAGCCTGCGTTATTGAACATGGAGACGGCATGAAACAGCCCGAAGAACACCGCGCGCCCAAAAGGCATGTCGAACGCCCAACGGATCGTAAGCAGGATGGCCGCTCCGCCTTCGATAACCAGCGAATAGATCAGCACGCTGCGAATGAGCCGGACAATCCCTTCCATGGAGCTCTGATTCATCGCCTCCTGCAGCACCAGCCGTTCCCGCAGCGAAATGCGCCGCCGGAACACCAGGGCGAACAGCGTGGCCATTGTCATGAAGCCCAGGCCCCCAATCTGAATCAGCACCATAATAACAACCTGTCCGAAGATGGAGAAGAACGTGCCGGTGTCATGCACGACAAGCCCTGTCACACATACGGCGGAGGTCGCCGTGAAGACCGCGTCCAGAAAGCTGATGCCCTGTCCCTGCGTATGGGACACAGGCAGCATAAGAAGAAGGGCTCCGATCATAATAATTAGAGCAAACCCGATGACGAGAATTTGCGGCGGAGACAGCCTCAGCCAGCGAAACTCGGAGATTTTGGGTATCGGTAAAGCCATTTCATCCCCCCATTCTTGTTGCGCTTTCGCAAATCCAAGCCCTACCGCGATCGTATCAGATTTGGCGAGGATTTTCAGCTTTTTTCGGACGAGCGCCAAATCCCTCCTAAATATTGGCTTTGGATAGGCCAGCTGTGCTATTTTTAAAGAAGCCATCTATATCGATTTAGAAATCATAAACCAAGGAGGCGTTTCATGAATCGCGTCGGACAGCCGCTTAAGCTGCGGCCTCTATCCCGAACACTCATTATCGCGGGCCTGATCGGCCTGATCCTGTTCGCCATGTTCCAGATCATCCCCTCACTGAACCAGCCCGGAGCCGGAAACGAGCAGGCCATCACCAAATCAGACGCGTCTCTCAAGGCCTCCCGGTTCGCGGAGGAGAACCTTGGATACATACCGCAAGCCAGCGACCACTGGACAGTGACATATACATCGGATTCTTCATTCTACGGCTACATGTCCCGCAAGAACTTGCTGGACAGCTATACGAGCCGGAAGCTGGATGAACGTTATCCGTACGATACGTTCCACGTTTCGCTGAACACCCAGAAGGAGACATGGGATAGGCTGACCGTGGATTTGAATATGTATACGGGCGAGCCGGTCGGCTTCTCCCGGGTTCCTGCGGGGTATCTTCATCCCACCAGCGTTACCGAGGAAGCCCTGACCGGGAAGGAAAGCGACTCGGAGTTCGCTAACGATAGTTCTGTAAACGCGCAAAAAAGGGAGGTGCTTGCTGAGCCCTGGCTGAAGCTGTGGGGAGTGGACATATCGAAGCTCGAACGGCTGCCGGCAACCGACGGGTATGGCCTGATCTACGCCGACAACAATGTCAAAGTGGGAGAAGCGTCGCTTCGCTACGCCTTTAAATTCTCGAACGGGCAGGTATCGCTGTTCCATCCCAGCTTCTGGGCGCCGCAGTGGCATACGGATTACGTAGACGACCAGGTATCGGCCGCCACGCGGCTGACGCTGATCGGCTATGGCCTTCCGACCTTGGCGCTCGGCATACTGGCGCTGATCTACAGCATACTCCGGCGGAGCCATACGTCTTTTAAACGCGGCGTCTTCCTTAGTATCGTCTTTTTCTTCATTATGATGATCAGCACGTACAATTCGGTGCCGGAGACCACATCCGAATCCTTGGAGGGGCGGGTAGCCTCGGTCGTAATGTTCATCATTTATACGCTGTACAGCCTGTTGATGGCCTCTCTGCTCTACTTCTCCCTTGTAGGCGGCAACGGCCTCTGGCAGAAGGAAGAAGGGCTGAATCCGTGGCCCCGGGCCAAGGAGCCAGGCTACGGCAAATACGTACTGGACAGCGTCTACGCCGGCTATATTTGGGCATTCGTGCTGCTCGGCGTACAGACGCTCATGTTCATCCTGCTGCAGTACACGCTCCATAACTGGTCGACGACAGATGCGTCCCAGTCACCCTATAACATGCGCTATCCATGGCTGCTTCCTATTATGGCCTGGCTGGCCGGATTGTCCGAGGAGGCGGTCTACCGGCTGTTCGGCATCCGGATGCTAAAGAAGATCGTCCGCAGCACGCTGCTTGCCAGCCTGATCACCACGATCATCTGGGCGTTCGGGCATACGCTGTACCCGATCTATCCGATCAGCTCCCGTCCGATCGAGCTGACGGTGATCGGGCTGCTGTTCAGCTATATTTTTCTGCGCTACGGCTTCATTACCGCCATGTTCAGCCATGTCGTCTTCGACAGCATCCTGATGGGAGCGACCCTGATCTTCATGCGCGAGCCGGTGAATGTCATTGCGGGCATCGTGACGCTCGTGATGCCGTTTATCGTCGGCTACATCGTCTACCGCTTCAATCCGCCGGGGCGCGAGCGCAAGCCTGAGCCTCCTCGGGATGAGCCCGGACCGGAAGCGCCGGAACCCGTGGTACAGCCTCCTTTCCCTTCATAACTACAAGACAGCCGAAGGCCAAGACTTGAAACAAAGTCCCGGTCTTCGGCTGCTTTTATCTATCGGCATCCCTGCGCTGTTTCTATCGGCAAGTCAGATTAGCCAATCGCCGGATCTCATCGCTTAGCCTTGAATTGACTGGATACACTTCTTCTAGATAATCTAAAATGCGAAGTGCCGATTCGGGAACATGATCGTATCCCTGCATCATGCTTCCGATGATTTCCGCAAAACGGGGGTATCTCTTCTCTAACCGCCTCTCATTTCCAAATGGGTCAGGATAGTAATCCACCTCTGGCTCCAGTAGATGGAGCACGGACAGAATACTGTCTATAGCGTAACCTTGAACAAACCTCGTAGCAGACAAGCGTTCTCCCCTTGCATAGCGGCCAAGCCCTACGTATAGATTGGTTAAGGCTTCGTTCAAAGGAAAGTCCAGAGAATCATTTTTTAGTGAGGGGATTGGTTTTACTGGTGTGGCGATTTCCGTATTGCCATACATCGGGTCCTTCCATATGATCCGGGGCCCCGTATAGGAGGCGTTCTCCAGCTCCCATTCCTCGAATACCGCATATTCCCCGTAAATTCCGTCCTCGAACAGCACCTTGTACCCGACATCCGAATTCTTGAATGCATAGGCAAGAGGCTGTATTTCTTCGAGCCAATCCAATCGGTCGATATATCGGTTCTTCTCCCCCGGTTTCACAATAACAAAGAAATCCAAATCCGAATATTCATCCAACCGCTCTGTTTCGGTCCCAACGGAACCAAGTCCTAATAATGCAAGGGCTCCCCCCTTGCGTTCGAGCGACTTACCGATCTCACCCAGCCGTTGCAGCAGCAATTCTGTTCTCCGCATACGAATCCTCCTCTGATTTTGAATGCAAAAAAGGGTCCAACCCACTTCTCAGCGAGGTTGAACCCGAAGGTTACATTGCCTTTATTATTAATGCAAAGTTAGCACGTTCCTAATGTTGCTGTCAATGTAATAGCTTGCTTCCCGCTTATGATGTGGTTCTCAGCATGCAGCTACTCTAAGCTACCGAGACAAGGCTAGGGAAGCTGGTCGAATCTATTCTCTTGAGCATCAATTAGAGCCAATTTGTAGTTGAGCTTCTCCAGGGTTTTGATCAGGTGGCTAATTTGATCTTCCACTTTAGTTCTTTGCTCTGTGAGAATTTTTTTTCGCTGCTGTAAGGTTTCATCTCCGCGCATATACAGCTCAGTGTAATGTTTGATTTCTTCCAAGGATAAGCCTGTCGAACGCAGAGCCAGCACGGTATTAATCCAACTAATATTGATATCGCTGTAGAGTCTTACACCATTTACATCTCGCTCAACCTGAGGAAGAACACCTTCTTTCTCATAAAAACGCAATGTGTACGGAGAAATTCCAGTCATTTCCTTGACTTGTTTAACGGTAAACAACATAAAGGCTATTCACCTCACAATAATTAGAGTTACTCTAATTATTATTATAGAAATGACTCTATTCAACAGCAATATAGAACTTGAAAATGGATTCTAAAAATGATGTTGACTTAGAGTTACTACAGCCTTGTAAGCTTGGTTTGTAACAACAAAACAAGGCGGATAAGGAGAAATGACAATGGAAAAAACGGTGCTTATTACGGGTTGTTCGTCAGGATTGGGAAGTACTTCAGCGAAGAAATTTGCTGCTGAAGGATGGAATGTCATTGCTACAATGCGCAAACCAGACAAGCGTTTGGCCGCTGATTATCCTGAACAAATTTTAGTAGCTCAACTGGACGTCACCGATCCTGCAAGCATACAGCAAGCAATAGCTGCAGGTATCGCGAGGTTTGGCAAAATCGATGTCGTGGTCAACAATGCGGGCGTTTCGGTTCCTTCCATTTTCGAAGCGACCCCAATGGAGGTCATCCGACGCGTTTTTGAAACGAATGTGTTTGGTGTTATGAATGTTATTCAAGCGATTACGCCATATTTTCGTCAACAAGACGGGGGTACGATCGTTAATATTAGTTCCAGCATTGGATTTACGGCATTTCCGCTTCTAAGCATCTACACATCCACAAAACATGCTGTTGAAGGATTGGTGGAGTCGTTATCATATGAACTTGAATCGCAAAACATTTTAATAAAGCTTGTTGAACCGGGATCTATGCCCACCACAAATTTTGGAGCTAACTCTGCGCCTTTCGCACAGGAATTATCCATTCCACCCGTGTACCAACCTTATTTCGATAACATGATGCAAACCATGATTCATTATCCGTTTGAATATGCGGATGAACAAGCTGTGGCTGATCAAATTATTAACGCCGCTTCCGACGTGACGAATAGATTGCGCTATGTTGCAGGACCCGATGCAGAGGAAATGGCTAAATTAAGATGGTCTCAGTCGGAAGAAGCCTATATGGCAAAGATGCGGAGTCTATTGGGTCACACCGATTGGTGCCAATCCAAACCAAGATAATACGTGCATTTATCTGCATCCAGCCTTCTTCAATGTAAACAAAATATAGATCGTATCAATTTCATGGGATTCTTCCAGCACCCACGAGGTTTGGGTCAAAATCCGCTGCAACCCTTCAAGCCCAAGATATCGGATCTGCACACCAATAAACTCAGTAAACCCCAGGTATCCTGGATTAACATGCGCCCGGTCGAAGATTAATGAACCCGTAACCCGAGCGTCCGGCGGGGAGTTGATAAAGAAATGGTTTAAATTGTCGATGATATCTGAATCCGAGCCGTACTCAAAAAGACCGCCCTCCGACGAGCAGAGCTGAATCCAGCCGCAGCGTTCCAAACTCAACTTTATTAACGCTTCCGGCTGGCTCCAGTCATAATGAATCGTATTGAGGGTAATGTCCAGGCCATGGAAGTGTTCTCCCGGCTGCTTCAAAACGTCGATGCACCGTTCTGCGAAATTGGGGCCATAAGTATCAATATCTAAAATGTTGATCTCAATCTTCCGTCCCTTGAGTAATTCCGGGTCCGATTCCTTAATTAGAATCAGAGTGTTGATACTGTCGGCAGCGGCTCCCCCGGCGATATTGAAGAAGCATAGGTTCCGTTCAGGGTATTGCTTAAGCTGGGGCAGCAAAATTTTGGACTGGCGTCGGCATGTATCCCTCAGCCTGATCCGAAGCCCCATGAAAGAGGTTTGCTTCACCGCCCATTTGTCCCTGAACCCCAATTTTATCCCCTGGCTTAAGTCGGGACCAAGCTTATACAGCAAAGTTCTCATGCCGCTCAAATAGGAATGATCAACATTCGACATTTTAATAAAGATGTTCTGGATAAAGCCTGGCATCTTCTTCAATGATTCAATGCTCCGTGATGACTTGAGGCAGTTCAAATGATAGGCTTGTTCATCAATACTTGCGTTGAAAAGGGGATGAGTAATGTCCAGGATTGGTAATTGAATTTTATCCTCGAAAGTCGCATAGAGAATGCGCTGATTTTGATTAGCATTCATGGTTCTCAACTCCACCTCCAATAGTACCGCCTTCTTATCCGTAGTATAAAGGATACCGGCATGTCCCTTTACCAGTCTGATGATGGGTTTATTCCTCCTTCTCGAGACCGAAAAGTGATTCCTTATTCCCCTATCGCACACACGGAGAGGTGGAAATTGATGGGGACGCAGAAACAACAAAAAATCGGGAGATTTCTCCCCCGACGAAACTGTATGCAACAGCATTTTTTTGGCTAAAAATCACGCCCTGCTCCTAATACGGCTTAGCGAGATTTTAATTCTTCCATTGTAGGATAATCCGTGTAGCCTTCGCTCCCTTTACCAAAATACAAAGTTGTACGGTCTGGTTCATTCAATGGATAATCTGCTTTGAGCCGTTCGACTAGATCCGGATTAGCTAAAGACCACAGCCCAACCGATACTACATCAGCAATTCCGTCATCAATATCGAGACTAAGGTCTTTAAGAGCTCTTCCGGCTCGATTGACTAATAATGGGTTCGGCCAGAGGGAACGGATCTCCCGCAGCAGTGTTTCGTTTCCGAGATGCATGATATGAAGATATGCCAGATCTAACTGAGCTAATTCTTTAACCAGATGGAGATACACTTCAGAACCGTGCTCGCCCTCTTCAATTCCGCCAAGGGTTGTTCCAGGTGAGATCCTGAAGCCTGTTCTTGCTGATCCGATTTCTTCAACGACTGCTTTGGTTACTTCAATTGCGAAGCGAGCATGATTCTCGATGGAGCCACCGTATCGATCCGTTCGTCTATTTGAATTCCCGCTGATAAATTGATTAATGAGATAACCATTGGCACCGTGAATTTCTACGCCATCAGCCCCTGCCTCGATAGCTGCCGCAGCTGCTTTGCGGAAGTCTGCAATTGTCGTTTGAATTTCTTCTTCGGTTAACTCGCGCGGGACGGGTATATCCTGCATCCCCTTAGCGGTGAACATTTGCACGCCTGGCGCAATCGCGGATGGCGCAACAGGCTGGCGATGATGCGGTGTATTGTCGGGATGCGATATACGACCGGCATGCATTAATTGGATGAACATGACTCCACCTGCTTCGTGCACGGCATCCGTAACCTTACTCCAGCCCTTAACATGTCTTTCCGTATAAATCCCAGGCGACCCTAAGTAACCTTGACCATCATCAGATGGTTGAGTACCTTCCGTTATAAGTAATCCCATTGATGCTCTTTGAGCATAGTACAGGGGGGTTAACTCTCCCGGTGTACCATCCGCTTGAGCTCTGCTGCGTGTCATTGGTGCCATCGCCAAGCGATGAGGCAGTTCCAGGTTTCCGATTTTCGTTGGGCTCCACAATTTATTCATAATAAATGCTCCTCTCTATTCCGCTTATTTAAGATTTGGGTATATTGCAGCTACACCGCCAGCCAACGCACGCTGCATCATGCGGCTTGGGTCATCGGCAAGAATCTCAAAGCTTCCGGACTCAATCCCGTCTATAGCGATTTTTGCAATCTCTGCAGGGTTGGACTTGGGAGCATCAACGCTTGAGGTCATGTCAGTCTCCATATAGCCCACATGCAAGCCCGTTACTCGAATATTTCGAGGGTACAGATTGATGCGCAAATCGTTCGTCAGTGCCCACTCTGCTGCCTTTGCAGCCGAATATGCTCCAATGCCTCCCAGACTTACCCATGATAATGCGGATAAAATATTCAGAATGGCCCCTCCCCCGTTATTCTCGAGGACAGGTGCGAAAGAACGAACCATGGATAAAGTGCCAAAGAAGTGCGTATTTAGCTCCAGGTGGATTTTATCAAGATCGCCGTCCAACAAAGAAGCGCCTGTAGATGAGCCCGCATTGTTGATCAGAAGCGTAACATCCTTCGCTGCAGCAGCAGCGGCTGCCACTTCCTGGGGACTGGTAATATCAAGCTTGACCGGGATTGCTCCGGGAATATCAATGGACTCCGGGTTTCTTGCAGCGGCATACACCTTAGCTCCTCTAGATAGAAGTTCAAGAGCAAGATGACGGCCAAAACCTCGGTTCGCTCCGGTAACAAAGGCAACTTGTTCAGACATTTTCATGAATAATTCCTCCTTGTTAATTGTTTGGGTTCATTTTTGAGAATGATCGTTCTAGAATGGACAAAAAAATGAATCGATTACTTTTCCAGGAATTTCATCGATACTTGAGCTATACGGTGAAGTTTCTCTTTAGGGGCCGAGGTTCTTGCCATAACCCTTAACCCAACCACAACATTATGCAGATATTCCGCCAATTCTCCTGCTTCAGAATGAACGGTGAATTCACCATCCCGTTGCCCCCAAAGAATAATTTCTTTGAACAGCTGCTCTGTCATGGTGAAGGCTTCTGTAGCCTTTGTGTCCACATCAGCATCTCGCACAGCCAATTCCACAGCCGAATTCACCATTAAACACCCGGGAGGCGAGTCCTCATCTCCAACAATGATGAAGTTAAAGATAAATTGAAGGGCTTCCGCTGCTGTCTTGGATTGTTTAACTCCAGCTGCAAGCTCGGCGGCAATTTTATGTTCAAAACGGTCGATAGCTTTCAGAAACAGCTGACGTTTATCGCCAAATGTGTCATATAAGCTTCTTCGATGGATACCCATGTGCTCGACCAGATCGGTCATGGACGTCTTCTCATAGCCCTGTTCCCAGAAGAGTCTCATCGCCTTATCCAATACCGCGCTCTCTTCGAACTCCTTGCTTCTCGCCATTTCATGTCCCTCCCTTCATCAATATAGCATATTGAGAACGATCAGTAAAGAATTGATCGCAGCCGGAACAAAAAGCGACCCCACGCTTAAGCAAGCAATAAATAAAATAAAATGTAATTTCCCAATCTATTAATAAAATCAGAATAATTATGACACACAACCGCCGTCAGAATACTTTTCGTTCTTATATAAGTAACTGCATAAAATATGCCTAAAACAAAAGCGGTAAACAGTTGAATAGCATCATATGTAACGATAAAAGGTGACCATGACACAATATAGATATGCCCATAGGAGAAGCAAATAGCTGAAATCAACACAACCCATACCCTGGTGCTTCTATCGCTCAAATCTTGTTCCTTAAATGCGGTGAGCAGCAAAAATTGAATGACAAAAACTCTGAATAAGGGCTCTTCACCTACACCCGGCAATAAGCCATATACAAGAATATCTTGAATTGCATACACAATCGATTCGTTCGACACACCTCCTGTTAATGCATCCATACCTATCCATTTGTAAATGATGAACCATGCAATGGCTAGAATTAAAGGGAATATCAATAGAAAAGTGCAAATATACCGGATACCGCTTTTCAAGTTGTGAAGATTGAATCCTACTTCCTTAAGAGTCTTTTTGAACAACAGCTTGCAGCCAATTAAGGTAATTGCCACCTGAAACAGATCCCATAAAATGAAGCGGGCAATATTCCCTTCAATCCCTATAACGGAAAAAACCTTAACAAGAGAACTCGAAGGCCCTCGATAGTCATAGGATAAAAAATTCACCAAATGCTGTACGATATATAAAATAAACAACAAAATGATGACCCACGTACTTTTAATAATAACCCCTTTGACCTTTACCAAAATCATACTCCCCCACTTATCTTGGTAAGTATCAATATTCCATACTTTTCTATAAATCCCCTGCAAATATAGGCCGCAACATTCACGCGATCAAGCCCGCCGCTCCCCGGTGACCCTTCTTCCCTTATGGGCTGCGGATGACTTTATGTATTTGCCGTAAAATCGATAGACGATGTATCCCAATAACGCCCCTATGGTGTTAAGGATCAGATCATCGACATCAAAGCTCCCGATAGAAAAAATAATCTGTGAGCATTCCAGCCATAAGCTGAGAGCAAACGATCGGATGAGCACGCCTATAAATGACATCTTGTGGTTCGTGGATAGTACCAGAAATACGCCGAACGGCATGAAGATCACGATATTGCCAACCAGGTTGATGAGATCGAGGCTCGACTGATTGTGAATATTACGGGATATGGACAGGAACGGTGTAAAATTGGCGAGCTGCAGCCGGTTCATGATACGCCCAGGATCGGCCATAAATTTTGACAGCTGCTCCCACAGAAAGGGGACATTGATCGAACCAAACTTAAATAGAATCACTTTGAGCAAGGCATACATATACAAGGCGAACAGTCCCGGCACCATATACTCGCTCCATAATTTCTTAGGCTTCATGCCTCATTCACATCCTCTTGATTTTCTGGACGCCGGTCAGGGAAGCACAGTTACAATGACTCCATCGACGTTGTTGCCCGATATTTCATAATGGCGATTCGCGGGTACTTGAACGGCTGTTTTTTTCCCGACCGGATAATAAGCAATTTCGTAGTTCTTGCCATTAACATCAGCCGACAGGGTCTTGTTCTCTCTCAGATACTCCAAATATTGCTCCAATGTAAAATCGTTCTCCTGCATAATCATGCTGTGCGGCAATCCGACATAGCGAAAATGCCAGGGCTCATACTGGATTCCCGTAATCTCCGCCTTGTCCTTCGGATAACGCAGAACAAACCCGTACTCCGATGCATGCTGTTCCAGCCACTTTCCTTCAGGCGCCTGGCTCATTTCCTCTTCGGTAGAACCAATATCCAGGGACAAACCCAGGTTATGCTCGCTATGGCCCGCCGGCAGAGCGTAATCAGCACCTTTTTCCCGATATAACTTGCGCTGTTCTGAAGCGTCCCGGTAACCGCTGCTGATCATAAAGTGACGAACCCCGTCTTCTCTGGCAGCGCTCATCATGGATACAAACTGCTGCGCAACGCTCTGTGACAGCCGGATCGTATTGTTCAGCACACTGTAGCCCTGTACCAGCTCCTTATGCTGGAATAGATTGACCACATCGGATTTCACCCCTTGCGGATGAAGAGCATGCTCCTTATTGACCAATACCAAATTTCCTTCGTAAATCTGCTCTTTAGTTATATTGATCAAAATATTCTTTCGGGATGGAGCCTCCTGACGCTGGTCAACTGCTGATGAATAATCATCGCCCCCATATTCCTGCCCAATGGCTTCAACCCCAATCAGTATTAGGATGACAAGCCAAAAAACCCACTTCTTCATCTTCCATATCCTCCTTAACCTCTCGTCCATTCAGGATAAGGAAAATAATTTAAATAAGAAGTAGGGTAAAAATAAAGTTTTTCTTAAGTTGGTTTATTGCGGCAAACGCACCTCAAAGACCGTACGAATCACGCTGCTCTCGGCCGAAATGGTTCCTTGATGCTGCTCTACAATATTTTTGGCAATGAACAAGCCGAGGCCTGTGCTCCCTTCCTGATGCACCCGGGACTTGTCCCCTGTATAGAACATGTCAAACAGATGCGGAAGTTCCTCCGGCGGAATCGAATCCCCATAATTAATCACTTGAACGACCACTTCTCCATTATCAAGCTTACCGTTCACATCGACAAACTGACCATCCTTGCCATAACGGGCGGCATTCGTCAACAGATTCTCGAATACACGGGCCAGCAGCTCCCCATCGCCCCAAATATGCAAATTCGGAGTGATATCCAATCTGGACTCCAAATGATTGTTCTCAAACACAGGATATAATTCTTCGTTTAATTGCAGGAGAAGCTCGCTTAAGTCAATCTGGTTCTTATCAATGGTCAGCATGCCATAATTCATTCTGGTGATTTCAAATAATTCATCAATCAGCTTCTCCAGGCGCCGGGATTTGGTATAGGCAATGGTTGTATAATGTCTCACCTGCTCCGCAGTCAATTGATCGTCCCGAAGGATAAAATCCAGATAGCCCAATACCGAAGTCAGCGGCGTGCGCAAATCATGAGCAAGGTTCAAGACCAACTGCTCCTTGCTGCTCTCGGCAAAATCCCCCCGCTCAACCGCTTGCTGCAGCTTCTCACTGGCCAGATTCATGTCCGCCGCAATTGTCCCGAACTCGTCATTCGACGAAATCTGCACACGGTTGTTAAACTCGCCATTGGCAAGATGATGTATCCCCGTCGATATTTCATGAAAATAGGTGGCATAGGGCTTCGTCAGCAGGTAGAAGAACAAAATCGCAAGCGGAATGAAGAAGATCAGAAAGAAATTCAAATCCCCGATGCTTCGCATCATGTGACGAAATTGCGCTGCGGTATCCTCTGCCATAACGCTTGTATGGTAATACAGTTGAAGCGCTTTATAGATCGCATAGGTGATCGCGCCCGAGAACAGCATGCTTAGGCCCAGATAGTAGATCATTTTAAACCGGAAGCTAGACATCATTTTAGCCATTGAATGTATAACCCACTCCCCATACGGTTTTGATCCATTTGTTCTTATCTGCATCTTCACCAAGCTTTTTCCGAAGGGTCCGGATGTGCACCATGACTGTATTGCCGCCTTCGTAGTAAGCATCGCCCCACACTTGCCGGTAAATATTGTCCGCGCTGAATACTTTCTTCGAGTGACCGGCCAGCAAATACAGAATATCAAACTCCTTCGGAGTCAGCTCAATGCTTCTGCCATACAGGAACACCGTTCGCTTATCCGGATCAATGCTCAAGCCGCCTGCCTCAATTACCAGATTGCCCCCCGTGTCCGGCTGGTTTAACTGGAGGGAACGCCGCAGCTGTGCATTCACCCTTGCCACCAACTCCATCGGGTTGAACGGCTTGGTCATATAATCATCGGCCCCGATCACAAGCCCCGTTATCTTATCCAGGTCAGACGTTTTGGCGCTCAGGAAAATAATCGGCATCCGATGCTGCTCCCGAATTTGGCGTGTCACTTCATAACCATCCATATCCGGCATCATAATATCCAGAATCGCCAAATCAATCGGATGAGATTGGACGGCACGAATGGCTTCTCTCCCGTTCGAAGCTTTAATGAGATGGTAGCCCTCTTTTTCAAGATGCAACGCAACCAGGTCCGCAATTTCCGTCTCGTCATCAGCTATCAAAATCGTAATCTGCCTCATCCCATCCCGCTCCTGAATAAAAGTAACGATAACCGTTCATCATCTATAATTCTTATTCTACCCTAACGGAAGGCGGTTGTTCCATGCTGCGGACCGAATCTGATGCGCGTCCCTTATCATTTCTATCACTTCTTCATAATCGGTGCCAGCATCGCCTGCTTGTCCTTGTTCCAGGTATTCCAGTCATCGAGCAATAATCCGCCTGTATCGCCGCTGTTCGGATTCAAGCTCCAATACGTCCAATAGAGATTGTTGGCCTTAATATAGGAGACCAGCTTGCGCTGCCATTTGCCTTCCGGGGACCCCGTATCCACAGAGCGGCCGCCGAATTCTCCGACAAGCACCGGAGCAATGCCTTTCTTGCTGATATAGCCCCAGTATTGATCCCACACCGCCGGCAAGTTATCCGGAAAGTTCGAGGCATTGAACCAGGATTGCTGATAGACTCCCGGTCCGTAATCATGTGCGGAATAGACCAGGCGATTCAGTACATTCAGTTTCACCGGATACTTCGCCACCCCTTGCAAATTGCCTCCCCACCAATAATCACCGCTGGACTGGTTAACATTGGAAGAGACACCTTCAACAATAATGAGCCAATCCTTGTTTACCTTCAGTATTTCATTTCCCGCCCGCTGCGCCGCCAGCCGCCAGTCCGTCATCTTGTCGCCGGTTCCCCACGATGCTCTGCCATGAGGCTCATTATGCAGGTCTGCGCCAATCACGATTTGATTTCCCTTATAGCGCTCGGCCAGCATCACCCAATCGTCAATCCAGCGCTTCTCCGGATAGGAGGATGTGTACCACAGCTCTGATTGACTTCCGGCATCCGGACGATGGCGGTCCAGAATAATCTTGAAGCCGCGTTTGCCCGCTTCCTTGATGAATAGATCCATAATTTGAATAGGCGTTTTATTCTTCAAATTCGGATTCTTCGTATAATCAATGCCGCTTACTGCTGATCCCTTGTCGAATATCTGGTTGCTGTACGGAAGCCGGATTAGGTTGTAGCCTTGCTTCTTCGCTTGATCCAGCATCTCTTCCATGTTCCGGGTCCATAATCCATGCGGCGCATAATTGGATGTCTCAAACCCGAACCAATTCAGGCCGTTCCAGGCAGCCGGCTTGCCCGAGTGATCCAAAATTTGCGAGCCTTTCGTATAGTAATAGTCTGTATTGACCGCAGCAACCGACTGCGGCGCGCCCAGAATCATACTGCATACTTTCGTTTGATCTTCATATGCTATCAGCCGCTCCCTGCCAAAGTTATTTCTAAAAGTTATTTCTATTTAATATCGGACAATGAAGGGGGCATGTAAAGTTGCTACGTGGCAGTCAGTCTTAGGTTCCCCGCGCTGTCTGGCGGCACGTTAAAGGGCCATCCATTTGCCGGATGGCCCCTTCTACTAATAAGACACGGTTATTTACGGACCTGTTTACGATACCTGTATATATCGCCGCCAGATTTACTAACATGATAAAACGACTCAAAACCTCTTTTTATTAATTCATCATCGGGTTTTCTTTTCCTATTATCCTCTCCGATACAATCAATAATGTAGCCTCCGTTTTTAACAACTCTTGATAGTTCAGCTAGCTCAAGGTCATAATTATCGCCTACTACATGTCCCGACATCACAATATCAAAAGTATTAGCCTCATATGGGATTTGCTCGATCGTACCGTCTACGACTACAACGTTATTAATATTCTCGCGCTTGATTCTGTCACGCATGTACTCCCTCAGCATATCGGTAGGTTCGCTTGCATAAACACGCTTCGCCTTCTCTGCCGCGGCAAACGCAAGCCTTCCGGTACCGCTTCCTACGTCGAGAACAATCTTATCCGTAAAATCTGCAAGTTCTAATAACAAACGATTGTCCCAGTCGTAAATGTAATCACAATTCTGGTTCATCACTTCGGGATAAGCGTAAACGACAAATGTTTCCATCACGTGAATTACAAATACCTCTGCCATTCGAACTTCATGAGGTGCAAGATTTCTGGGCGCTGCCGCGATCATTTGTTCAAGCGAAGGCTTGCTTTCAGGACTTTTGTGAGCGAAATACCATGATACTGATGGGTTATATGCTAAAGCTATGCCCAAATTATCACAAAAATCGCCCCATCCGGCATACTTATTACAAATCATTCGAATGATCCATCTGTCCATTAACAAGAAGCTGTTAAAAGAAAACTTGTCTGCATCTATCCAGTTGTATGACATTATAGACAAAACCTCCATTTAATTAGGAGGGTTAAAGTATTGTTCCCCTCCAAGAAATTATGTGGGCGGACAATTTACTGTTATTCATCTGACATCATCCTTTCATTATTCAATGGAGAGCTGGTCTGTGTTCTCCATGATTGTACCTGACATAAATTGGGTTATCAATGTAAAGCTCTATTCATAACACTGTTGACTTAAACCATAGTTTAAGTCGTATCCTATTCATGTCGACAATACCATGCAAGACTTGGAGGCCTCCAGATGAAGTATTGTTCCATTAGCGAAGCTTCGGCCAAATTCAATATTCCGGAATCCACACTGCGCTATTATGAGAAAAAGGGGCTGCTGCCGCTAATCGAACGTGATGAAGCTGGCAGACGGTTATTCTCGGAAATTCAAATGGCGCTGCTTCAAACCGTTATTTGCCTAAAGAACACGCATATGCCAATTAGCAGCATTAAGCAGTATATAGATTGGATCGTAGAGGGAGACAGCACCATTGAACGCCGGCTTGACATGATGATGAAGCACAAGCAAGCAGTGCTGAACGAGATTTCATTGATGATGGAATCTTTGCAAGGCATTGATGTAAAGATTGAACGCTATACCAAGCGTATTAGGGAGGAACGATCATGAAGCTTTCAGGAAACACCATACTGATTACCGGCGGAGGTTCAGGAATCGGACTAGCTTTTGCAGAGCGCTTTATCAAAGCTGGAAATACGGTCATTGTTAGCGGGCGGCGTGAACATGTGCTTCAGGATGCGAAAGAACAAATCCCTGGCCTCATTACCCGCGTAAGCGATTTGGATTCGGAATCCGAACGTACGGCTTTGTTTGATTGGGTAACCGGGAACTATCCGGACGTGAATGTGCTGGTGAACAACGCAGGCATCCAGCAGCGCTACAATGTGTTAAAAGCGGATGCGAAGAATAATTGGAGTTATTTCAATAACGAGATCACAACGAACATCGAAGCGCCCTTTCATCTCTCCATGCTGTTCGCGCCATATTTTGCAGTAAAAGATGCGGCAGCGATCCTTAACGTGACTTCCGGGTTGGCTTTCACCCCGTTTGCGATTGCTCCGATATATTCGGCCTCCAAGGCGGCGCTTCATTCATTTACGATGAGTCTCAGACACCAGCTTTCCGAAACGTCTGTGGAGGTCATTGAGGTTGCCCCTCCGGCAGTGAATACCAATTTAGGCGGCGCGGGCCTGCATAATCATGGAGAACCGCTGGATGCCTTCGCGGATAGCATTTTTAACGATTTAGCTGAGGGACAAACAGAAATTGGGTATGGCACTTCTACGGCCCGCTTGCGCATGTCGCGAGATGAAATTGATACCTACACGGATAATATGTATCAAGCCACGAAGAGCTTCATTGAATGAGCTTCATTGAATAGACTTCATATCAGCACAACTCGCCGCAGTGACGGCGAGTTTTCTTTATTTAGGCAGACTCCGTCCATCAATAGATTTGAAAATCCGTTTATTCGCTTGACGAATATATCAATGATGGATATAATTCGATTATATCCATCATTGATATAGGAGGTGCGCAGTGGCTAGAACAAGCCCCTACGAATCCGGCGAGCTTACAGACAGTATCTTTCTGATTTTGTTGGCAACACTTGAGCCGATCCATGGCTATCGAATGATGCAGGTCATTCATGATATGACTGAGGGCAGCGTCGAGATCGGCCCGGCAACGATGTATACCACACTCAAAAAGCTAAAGAATGCCGGTTGGATTGCGGAAACTAATGAGGAAGACTCGAAAATCTCATATCAAATTACAGATGAAGGCAGCCTAATACTCCTCGAGAATTTCAAGAGAAGAATAAGCATCGTTGAAATTGCCAAGAAACATTTTATTCAGGAGGGAAAATAAATGGCGAAGTATCGGATGTGCGGCGGATTGGCAATGACACCGGAGAGCGATATGATTTTGCTGAAAAAAATGAGTCGAACGGGTTGGCATCTAACCGGGATGCGGGGCATTCTCTATCGTTTCGAAAAAGGTCTGCCGCATGATTTTGATTATTCCTTGAACTTGGAGAAACATATCAATCCTGAAATGATGTCCTTCTATGAAGCCAGCGGATGGACGCCTATTGTAGCCGAGAGCGGATATCAGATTTTCAGAGCAGAGGCAGGCTCAACTCCCATATTCAGCGATTCGGAGTCGGAAATAGAGCTTCTTAGCAGGAACAGACAGCAATATGGCAAATGGTCCCTGGTTCCGATGAGTTTAATTATTATGTGCATTATTGCAATCACCTGGATGGAATGGGGCACCATTGTTTTTACTGGGCTGGGGCTGTTTATGCTTGTGTGCTTCATATTTACATTCCTCCCATTCATCGGATTCAGCCTGTCCTTGCGCAAGAAGAAACGACAGCAAGTGTAATCAATAGACGGCAATTAGGCAGTATATCATAGAACCTCCCGAAACTTTTGAACTATGATAGGAAAATATAGGACAAAAGGCTATGAAGAGGAGGCCCAAGTGACATGAGGAAACGAACCGCATTGATCATGGCTGTGCTGATGACCGTGATGAGTGTGATGAGCGCAATGGGGGCAATGATCAGGAGTACCGCATCTGCGGCGACATCTTATTTTTCACAAAATCCGGCACTGAACAGCATCTTTCAGCAAATGGAGAAGCAATTTCTGCAATATCCCAAAGATGAGGTCGTCCCCCTGGAATACTATGAACTCATCGGCGATGAAGAGGATAAGAAAGATACCGTCACCCGCACGGTTAAGAAAATAACGGATCAGCAGAAGACAGCGGCTGCGGAGCGGAAGCTGAATGAGATCCGGGCCAACATCGAGATCAAGGAAGAGGAATTGGGCGGCTTCTCTGCGCAGGAGTATAAGATCATAGCGGATCACTTCGCTCAACTAATGCAAATTGCCAAAGGCAGCAGCTACGGCTGGGACACGGAAGGCAAGACGGTCAGCTTCTATCTGGATGTCGATGAAGACAGGTTCTATACTTTTACAGGGCTGGTGGGCAACTTCGCCCGAATGGGCAAGGAGAAAGACCAGGTCAGCCAATCCGACCTGCTGGTCAAGGACAAGATTACGCGGTATTTGAATCAATCGATCCAGAAAGGGAACAAGGTCGGCGCGGACGTTCTGCAGGAGCTGCCGGGCGAAGTGGAGAACTTGTTCGTGGAGCAGGGTCTCTCGAAAATCGTCGCTTCCCGGGCACTCTCAGTCATCCATGATGAAATCATCAATCCGGAACAAACCCTGTACGACGGATCGGAATCGGTAGAAGATCTGATAGATAGCATCGCTATTGGGGTGAAATGGGCGGTTCAGGACAGAGAGACGGAGATGCAGCAGGAGTATTTCGAATATCCGGCCGATGCGCCTTCCAGTGATTTCAAAGGCTACATCACCAAACAGATCGTGGACGGGGATTTGACGGAGCCGTTTACATCCGGGTTTACGAAAGCGATAACACTGGATGAGCTGGCGAAGCTGTATTTCGGGTCTGCGGAGCCGGTAAGCGACAAAATCGTCATCGAGGATTCGAGTATCGCCCCAGACAGTCCGGACTATATCAAGATGGCTTATATCTTCGGCATGATTGATGACGGGCAGAATCTGAGCAAGACGCTGACCCGGCTGGAAGCAGCCAGACGATTGATCGACGGGACTATCTATGATGCAGGGTTCAACAACTGGCTGCAGATTTCGGATGCCAACAAGATTCCAGCCGCCGACCAGAATATCGTAGCCAGCTGTCTGACGGGCGGAATGAGTACCCGCATTGATAAATTCGAACCGCAGAGCAGCTATACGAAGGAAGAGGCGATTCTGGATCACAGGCTATTCGAGTTCGGAAGTCTGCGCGGCTACAATATTCCTTACAGCCTCGAGAATGTCTCGAAAATTATCGTCGGGAAGAATACCGTGCATCTGCTGTTCGAAGACAAGGATGACATTAACGAATATCTCAACGACTATTTGGACGGCACCGTCCTGAGTAAAATCAAGCCAAATGGGAAGTACACAAAAGTTGATACTGGCGGCGCGGTAATCGAGTTCTTCACACCGGAGAACGGCGTAAAATTCACGATCAAGACAGGCGTATCCTTTTTTGATCTGAAAGAAGGCTACTACGGTCCGGGAATGCAGTATGCGATTGAGCCGAAGGTCGTCAAAACCGGCGACAACGTGAACATGACGATGCAGCCGGATTCCATCAACCAGAAGCTGAATCCCAAGCTGGATGCGATTCTGGCCAAGATCATCAAGCCGGGTATGACGGACCAGCAGAAAGTGAAGGCGATTCATGATTATATCGTGACTCATACTACCTATGACATTAAATTACGGGACAAGCAGACCGTTGAAAGCATCCTGGTCACCCTTGACAAGGGAAAGGGCGTCTGCGGCGACTATGCGCTGTTGTTCATGTACTTGTCCAGACGGGCGTCCATTCCCTGCGTCTATGAAGCCAACTTTGAAATGGAGCATGCCTGGAATTCCGTATATGTCAACGGGCAGTGGCTGTTCGTCGATGCGACCTGGGATGATGACGACAGCAAGCAGATCAAATACACCTATTTCCTGAAGGACCGCTTTACATTCATGAAAGACCATGTTCCGATTATGGGCGTCCCCGAACCCAAAATGTTCAAGAATCTCGATCCGATGAACCTGAAATCGCAGGATGAGGTAAGAGCTTACCTGTTGCAGAATTTCATTTGGACGGACGGATTCAAGCTGAGCTTCCGCATGGCCGACAAGACCATTAAGCCGCTCATCCCGTATCTGCATGATCCCCAAGTTACGTTCAAGCTGACGTATGATGCGAAGAATAATCTGTATACCGTCTCTGCAAAAGGTAAATAGGCTTCGCTGAAATCGGCAACTGGCGTCTGTCTATACACCTTTGGCCGAGCAAAGCCTCCACCTAGAGCATATTTCAAGATTGTGCAGCACAACAAAGACCCCTTGCGAAAGGGGTCTTTAACTTTTTTAAACACAGATTGGAGAATACCGATTCTCGTTTCAACATCATATCAAACGAGGAAATATAAGTCTATATTTTTTTGACTATATATGTAAAACTATGCTCGATAACAAATGTATGGGAGGATGCAAATATGATTCCAATATGCTTTTCAGCTTATTGCACGATGATCCCCTTATTGAATGAGGTATCTGAATGGTCACTTTTAAGGAAATGGGCTCTTTCAGAAGTTTACAGAGCAAAGTTGAACACAGGTGAATCACGCATTATAAAATGGGGCGGAAGTGAGATGGCAAGGGAGGTTGAGGTGTACCAAAAATTAGTGAATCCACTGCAAATCAAAGCTCCGCACATCTTTGAATTTTTTCAACTGAAGGACAGTGGAGTGATGATCATGGAAGATGCCGGAATAAGAAATTTGGAACAACAACCGGAACCCGAGTATTTTCTTGAGGCCTCGAGGGAATTAGCAAGACTTAGAGTGAGAGCAACAGCCAATTTAAAGAAGGTATCAAGAAGGTCCATTGAAGCATATTCAGTTTCAAAGAACGAATTTCTTCAACTGTTGGATGATACATTAAGCTCGGATAATTTAGACACAAACAGAGTGTTACTGCAAGTCAAGAGAGTATTACCTCGTCATTTAGATCAGCTATATCAAATGGTCCCTGCTTCACTGGTTCATCATGATTATCATGCAAAAAACCTTTTGATTCAACAAAATGGCATTATGCCGATTGATTGGTCCAATGCTTATTTAAGTCCGCATCTTGGTGACTTGTATTGCTTAATTAAGGAAGCACACACCTTCTGCAATCTCTCAAGAGAAGATATGATTTCAGTTTACATGGAGGTAACTAATTTACAAATTGATCATTTGAACTGGCAAGTGCGAATTGGTGGTTTATGTTGGCTGATTAAAACGTTACATTGGCTTTTATATGGCGGCACAAATATAATCCCAGGAGCAGAAGCTTGGATACCCGGTCTGCTGAATGATGTAAATAATCTATATGAGGAGTTAATAAATGATACTGCCTTGTAGAGTTAACCGGCACGTTATAGTACTCCCCAAATCCCGTCCCGTCAAGAAAAATGATGCGAATGAGCAACTTAGTGCGAGATCCCCCCTTATGCTTTCGAAATAGGAATGAATTTCGGGGTATGAGGAGCGGGAGCTCTTTTTCCAATTCATCCGGTTTCACGTAAAATCATTAAGAAAGACAGAAATGGAGGCGCTATATGAACAGCGTGGACAAAATCAGATTTACCCTCTTATTCGGTCAAGCGCCTGACGCCAAATGCTACGGATACATGGAGCTCAATCAGGATGGCAACATGATCGCGCTCTACAATAGCTATGGCGAGGAAATCGATATGTATGGCGGACATGAATTTATCAGGGTACGGACGCTTGGCCAGTTCGATGACGAGGACCGGGATAATTTTTATGACCTATTGGAAAATGATGGGGTCGGGTAATACGCAGGATGGCTGCTGATCGCCGTCACTTATGATTAGGTTCTCTGCGATTGCTTCCTCAGAAAACGAAGTGTGAGTTCGTTCACGACGTCCGCATGCTCCATTGTTAAAGAATGGCTCGCTCCAGCGATTAAATGGGTCTCCAAATTGGGGATCATGTTTTGGGCGTTTGCCATCGCCTTCTTGGCGGGGTATATGACCTCTTTGTCTCCGATAAGGAGCAACGTAGGAACCTGAAAGCTGCTGAATTCCTCTTTGGGAAATACTGAGGGCATCAGCTGCAAAAGAGGTTTGGCATGCCGATAACCTGCAATGACCTGAGAGCGAAATACAGGATGTAATGACTCTCCTTTGCCTGAGAACCATCCAAAAGCCTTGTCGATCCATTTCTCTGTATGAAACAATAATGCAGGATAAATCTTTGCGAAGAATTTCAAGCTTATTTTATGAAAAGTCCCGGCAGGGGCATAAAGCATCAGCTTGGACAATCGCTCCGGATAGGTAAGTGCAAAATTCAAAGATAAGAATCCGCCCATTGAGTGGCCTGCTAGATCCACCTTGTTGAATTGTAGTGCATTCACAACCTCAAGAATCCACTGCCCCGCGTCCTTCCTATTTTTCATAGCAATTAAAGGCTTGCTTTTACCAAAATCGCCTATTACATCAATAGCATACACACAGCGTTCTTGAATCAATTGCTTCATATTGGGATACCACATCGTACTGCTCATTGTCATTCCATGAAGAAGCAATAACGGCTGCTTATTCTTGTCACCAAAACAAAGTACATGTGTTTCTCCAAATGTTGTCGGGATATGAAGTGACGTAAAACCCGTTTCAAACATAGCTAAGCTTCTCTCATAGCAAAGATAGTATTCTTTTTCGACTGCTTCGTTCTTGAAAATGGATACCACTGAACCCCCTCCTATTCTCACTATTTTCCTATTATCCTATCAAAAAAACCTTGCCCTACTTGTGATACGGTTCAGCTTAACGGGCCAATCGCCGAAAAATTCACCAAAGAGCTGCATATTCCGCCTATTCGTACAACTAGCCCTCAATCCCCGCCTCGATCAGCTTCCAGACTGCTTCGAACTCTGCCTTGAAATCTACACGCAGCCAATTGTCTGCATAAGCCGGCGCGGAAAAATAAGAAAACGCCAGCATAATAGCATTCAACCGCCCAACGTCCTCAATGCCGCTCGCTGCCTTTAAGCTGCCTAACAAATCGCCGATGTGCCGAACGAGTACTGCCGGATTTCGATCGATATAGGTTGTATACAGCTTAAACATTTCAGGCTCACGCATATAAGCTTCATATTTCGATTGACTTAATACCCATAGCCATTCGTGCACGATGTCCTTCTTAGTCGAGTACTTGCCCGTGTCAAATGGAAAAAGCCGCGCCAGTTCATGGTCCAGCCACGACAATGCAAGCTCGGTCCACAACTCTTCCTTCCCTGAAAAATACTTGTAGATTGCAGCGTGAGTCGTCCCCAGCTCAGAGCCGACTTTTGACAGATTGACTTTCTCCATTCCCTGTTCGACAACCATTCGATGTGCGGTTCCCAAAATGAGTTCTCTGCTTAAAGTTTTCATGGTTTTATTATACAGATTGATACTCCTGGTTACAAATGTTGACTTTTGTAACTTTCCAATGTATGCTTAGGCCGTTCACAAGTTACAAATTTCAAATTTCGTAACTCGAAAAGGAGTGTCAATTATGAAGCTTTCAAATCGTACAATTGTCGTTACAGGCGGCACTTCGGGCATCGGCCTTGCTTTCGCCTTGAAATTGTTGGATCGCGGCAATAAAGTCATCGTCATCGGTCGGAATCAAGCAACACTTGATCAAGTGACGATCACACATAAAGGGCTCATCGGACTGCAAGGCGATGTCTCGAATCCAGACTCCGTCCGCGAAATAGCCGCATTCATTCGTGACCGCTATCCGGAAGTCTCGGTCCTTTTCAATTCGGCAGGTACCATGCGCGCATTCGAATTAATGGACGATAACCTCGAATTGGAGCAGATTACCGCAGAGGTTGAAACAAACTTAAACGGGACCATCTGGATGACGAAAGCACTGCTCCCGCAATTGGCCCAACAAAACGAAGCCATGATCGTAACCGTAAGCTCCGGTCTTTCCTACGTCACTTCACCCATTCATCCCGTCTATTCGGCCACAAAGGCGGGAGTGCATATGTTTACCGATGCGCTGCGAATCCAACTCAAGAAATCGGGGGGAAATATTCACGTTATGGAGCTTGTCCCGCCCCTAGTTGCGGAAACCAATCTTCAACCTGACATGCAAAGCGGCGGCAGTATACCCAATATGAGTCTGGATACGCTTGTAAAGCACGGGCTCCAAGGGATGGAGAAAAACAAAAAGAGGGTCGTTCCGGGCTTCTCCAAATTTTTGCGCTTTGCAGGGAAATACTTTCCGGATACACTTTCGAATACGATGGCACGGAGCTGAGGGGTAATCTATCGGAGGAAAAAAGAGGATGTCTCTCCGCCATTAAGGCTTTGAGACATCCTCTTGAATTATTTTGCAGGCACTAGCTGCTCGCCTTACATGTAAGACGGCTCTGTAATACGGCTCACTGTGCCGTCTGCCTTAGAAGCATGTGAACGAGCTAATCCGATTCAAATCAATGCCGAAGTACGCCCAGAAGAAACCGAACCATCTGAACCCTGCAATAGAATTACGCCCGACGAATACCGGGAAGAACCAGAATTGCTCGCCGTTGTTCAGCCAAACGTATGTGTTGCGGAACAGGCAGCGTCTGATCGCGCCGGGGTCGATAGCATACGCGGTGACCGGCATTTGCGGTACGAATTGCGGTGGAGGAGCCGTCGGCGGTTGAACGCCTCCCGGTGCACCCCCCGGGATTCCCGGAGTCCCCGGAAATCCGCCTGGACCTCCCGGCACGCCAGGTCCGCCCGGGAATCCCGGAAATCCTCCGCCTGGTCCCGGCGTTGGAAAAAATCCCATATGTGATCGCTCCTTTCAATGAATAGGCATAATCATCATATGCATTCGCGGAAAGGGCGCTTGGGCGGGTGCCCATTAAAAATCTCTGCCCAGCATTTCAGTGCGGTCGGTCCCCACTGTTTTTTATGAAAAATAATGTCCTTCTTCGAGATCGGCGAGCAATCCGGGCTGCACCGGTGTCCAACCCAGAAGCTCCTTTGTTGCCAGACTCGCCCGCGCAGTGTCGTACAGGCTTGTGATGTCGAGTGCGGCAATGGCGCCAAGAAAGCCAAAATGGGCGGCAGCTTCTTCAGATGTTATGCTAACCGCCGGCACGTTCAGCTGTCGCCCGATGACTTCGGCGATCTGGCGGAGCGGAATGCCTTCATCGCCGGCGCCAAGCAGACGTGAGCCTGGCGGGGCAGATTCCAGCGCCAGACGGTACAGAACCGCCGCATCCAGGCGGTGAACCGCCGGCCAGCGGTTTGTTCCTTCGCCGATGTAGGCGGCGAACCCCTTCGCCCGGGCGATGTTGATCATCATCGGCACAAAGCCCTTATCGCCTTCGCCATGCACGGACGGTGCAAGCGAGACGATGGACGCCCGGATGCCCCTCTCCGCCATTGCGAGCACTGCCTGGTCCACAGCGGTTCCATTTGCATGAGCCGTAGTAATGAACGGCTTCCCGGAACCTTCTAGCGCCGCTCCTAGGGTCTGAACGGCCTGTAAATCCAGAGCCAACGCACCTTCAAAGTCGGAGAAGTCGTTGGTGAACGCCAGATGAATCACGCCGTCCGCAGCAGCGGCGGCGCTGCGCAGCGTATCGAGATCATTTAGCGTACCGTACACCGCTTCGGCGCCTGCCTCCTTCATACCTGCGGCCTTTTCTTCAGAGCGGCAAAGACCCGTCACTGTATGACCCGCTCCGATCAATTCCCGGACGACTGCGGAACCAACATACCCTGTTGCTCCTGTAACCAAAACATGCATACTCATTTCCTCCTTCAGTGATTGACTGCTTGAATAGTTAAAGCATAAACTATGAAGTGAACTCTAGGGCAAGCAATCTGAAGGAGAAATGATTATGAGAATTCAGGAACTGGCGGACAAGATGGGATTAACGATCCATACGATCCGCTTTTATGAAAAAGAAGGCTTGCTGGATAACCGTCATGTCCGGCGGGAAAGCAACAATTACCGCAACTATTCGGAAGAGGCAATCGATCGGCTAAAGCTAATCAAGAAGTTCCAGTCCATCGGCTGTTCGCTGGCTGAACTTAAGGAAGCTCTGCAGGACCACGATACGAATTCGCGGACCAACCTGCAGATTATCGATTGGATTCAAGGCAAGAAAGAGGAGATCGAACGCAAGAAGCAAGAATATGACCAGATGCTGGACACCCTCAATAAGATGCTGGAGTACCGGATTTTGCTCATGAACGACCCGCAAAAAGCCGAGGAGATGCTAAGAAATTGGCATGTCGGCACGTCTGATTGAGCTGGTTTGAAGTTAACTTCTCCAGATCTTCGTCATTATTTCGGTCCAGGTCATCAGCTCGTTGATCCCCAAGAGATCCAGCCGTCTTTTAGGGCAAGTTTAATTAAACTCATATTGTGCCTTGAATCACA
>RCUO01000210.1_pt1 | contig 36090 bp, 41 predicted proteins | sample 2166161 | NCBI WGS metagenome assembly RCUO01 (sample SAMN09932617, study PRJNA488358) | compost metagenome | feature: garden; material: soil; isolation source: compost soil in cyclohexanecarbonitrile-enriched culture | place: Germany: Experimental Botanical Garden Goettingen | collected 2016-01-27
AGGTCCGAAGGGCAAAAAAGAGTCACTCGCGATCGTCCCTTCTGTCTCGGTCCTTGCGGCTCAGAGCAGAATCTGGCGTAACCGTCGATCCAGTTACCAAGTGGAATCCGCCGCCCGTCATCCATAAAGATTAGGCTGGCGTTTCCTATAAACCATCACTTCTTGCCGGAGTGCAGTTCGCTAGCGATACCGCCTCCTGACAACAGTATATCAAATACCACCCGTAATTACACGTAAAAAATATGACAAGCTGTGGAACAACATGTCAGATCAGCGCGATTTCTCCGGCGTACAGCGTCTCGGTCTCCCCGTCAGTGCGCAGAACCACAAGTCCTCCGTCCTCTTCGAGACGGACCGCAGTACCTTCCTGAGGCCCCTCAGGCGTCCGCAGCATCACTCGTCTGCCAAGCGTAACCGACTGTTCCGACCATAGCGCGGCGATCGGATCAAGCCCCTGCTCCAGGTATACGCCGTAGAGCGTCTCCAGCTCCTTCAGAACAGCCCGGGCAAGCTCTTCCCGCTCCGTCTCCCTCCCGCTTTCGATCAGCAGCGAGGTGCCGATCTTCCGAAGCTCCTCCGGGTAATCCTCTTCCGCCAGATTCGCGCTGATGCCGATGCCGGCTATCGTGTACTGCAAGCCGCTTGGCCCGACACAGGATTCCAGCAAAATGCCGCACAGCTTCCGGCCGTTCACCAGCAGATCGTTCGGCCACTTGATGCCGGCTTCCACTCCAGTCTCCCGCCGGATGGCGGAGCAGACCGCCGCACCGGCAAGCAGCGTCAGCTGCGGCGTTAGCTGGAGCGGAATCGACGGACGGAGCACAACGCTCATCCAGATGCCTTTGCCTTTGGGCGAGTGCCATCTGCGCCCCTGTCTGCCTCTGCCGCCGGTCTGCTCTTCGGCCATAACCGCCGTTCCTTCAGGAGCTCCCTGCTCCGCCAGCTCCTTCGCGGCCTCCTGCGTGGATACTACCGTGTCCACGCGGCGCAGAATGGCAGCCCAGCCAGAAGGGCGGCGTTCCTCCGCTTCTTCCCCCTGGAAGAAAGTGTTCTCATATCTGCTCACTTGATCTCCATCCTCTTCGCTTGTCTCACCAGCGCGTCCCGCTCATTCGGGACGCTTCCCTCGGCGGCCGCCAGCAGCAGCTCCTGCAGCAAGCTGCCGAGCCAAGGCCCTGGCCGCCGGTCCAGCGCGGCGGTCAGCTCGCCGCCGCTTACCGCCAGCTCCGCCAGGCTGCGCACCGGCATGCCGGCGAGCCATTCCCGCGCGGCCTTCACCCGGGCCGCGCCCTCCTCGCCGCCGGGCAGCGCGGCGAGCACGTCCAGCCACCCTTCGGCCGCATCACAGCCGAAGGTCAGGGCGGCGGCGATGAACCGCCGCCTGGAGGCTGCGGGGCCATCATCCGGCCCCGCCTCTCCCTCTGCGGTCCACGCCTCGCGGAACCGCAGCACCCGGGCGGCATCCTTGCGGGCCGCCCCCGGGAACGTCCATGCCCGCATGAGCCGGTCGGCCTCTTCGGCCGGCGAGCCCAGGGCATGGAGCAGCAGCGCCCAGCGCAGCCGGGCGCTCCCGAGTTCCCCGATGCGCGTAAGGCTTGCGGCGGCTGCCGCAAGCTGGTCCGCGTCCCAGGGGAACGGGGCTTTGCCGCGCGCGAGCAGCCCGCTGCGCGCAAGCATGGCCAGCCCCCGCAGCGGGCGGGGGCCTTCCACGATGCGCGTCAGCTCCGCGTAGACGCGCTCTACGGCGATATGCGCCAGCTCATGACGGCGGCGCAGCAGGCCGCGCCACGTGTTCTTCGCGACGCGGAAATCAAGCGTCGAGGCGAACCGGATGCAGCGCAGCATGCGGAGGGCATCCTCGCCGAAGCGCTCGTCTGCGGAACCGACGCAGCGGATGCGCTGCTGAGACAGATCCTCCGCCCCGCCGAAGGGGTCGATGAGAGTGCCGCTCAGCCCCATGCAGATGGCATTGATCGTGAAGTCCCGTCTTCTCAAATCTTCCGTCACATCGGCCACAAAGGTCACGCTCTCCGGGCGGCGATGGTCGGCGTAGCCGCTCTCCGTCCGGAAAGTCGTGACCTCAAAGGGAAATCCGGATTCCAGCACCGTCACCGTGCCGTGCTCCAGCCCGGTCGGCACGCATCTTGGAAACAGCCCCAGCACTTGCTCCGGAAGCGCCGAGGTTGTCAAATCCATGTCGTGAACGGGACGACCCAGCAGTTCGTCGCGGATGCAGCCGCCAACCCAGTAAGCTTCATAACCGGCGTCTTCCAGCGTGTTCACAATTCCAGCCGCGGCTTCCGCCATAACGGGGTCCGCCATCTTCCACTTCATCCTGTCACGGCTCCCTTTCTTTAGCGGACCACTCCGCTTATCTGAGGGTCCAGGACGCGGTAATAAATGCTCTCGTACTGATCGGTAATAACATCCTTGGAGAAATCCTGGCACGCGCGTCTCAGACAGGCTTCACGCATCTGCTCCGCCAGCTTCTCGTCGGAGAGCAGCCGGACAGCATAATCAGCCATCGATGTCGTATCCCCGATCGGTGCCAGATAGCCGGTGACTCCGTGCTGGACAAGCTCGGGAATGCCTCCGGCCTGCGAACCGACGGTCGGCACACCGCAGGCCATCGCCTCCAGCGCCACAAGCCCGAAGCTCTCCTTCTCGGAGGGCAGCAGCAGCAGATCGGCCATCGATATCACCTGAGCGATTTCGTCTTGCTTTCCGAGGAAACGAACTTTGTCCTCCAGTCCCATTTCGGCGATCTTCGCCTGGATCTTCGGAAGCTCCGGCCCTTCGCCTACCAACAGCAGACGCGCAGGAACCCGGCCGCTGACCTTTGCAAAAATATCAACAACATCCGAGACCCGCTTCACGGGACGGAAGTTGGAAATATGCATCAGAATTTTCTCCTCAGGCTCTGCGAACAGCTCTCTCAGCCCGGTTACATCTCTCGGATAGTACACCCGTTTGTCTACGAAATTGTAGGTCAAATCAATGGGAGCCGTAATATCGAGCGCCCGTCTTGTCTCCTGGATCAGATCGCGGGATACCGCCGTTACCGCGTCGCTCTCGTTGATGCCGAGCCGGATCAGATCCTTCAGCGATTCATCCTGTCCCAGTACGGTAATATCCGTGCCGTGCAGCGTCGTTACGACCTTGACCTGACCACCTACCATCTGCTTGGCGAGGAAAGCGCAGACCGCGTGCGGAACCGCATAGTGCACATGCAAGAGATCCAGGTTCTCCATTTTGGCGACCTGCGCCATTTTAGTCGCAAGCGCCAGATCATAAGGGGGGTAGCGGAAGACGTAATAATCGTTGACCTCCACCTCATGGTAAAAAATATTTTTCTGAAACGTTCCTAGGCGGAACGGGATACTGTGGGTGATAAAATGGACCTCATGTCCTTTTTCCGCCAGCAGCTTGCCTAGCTCTGTAGCTACGACGCCCGAGCCGCCCAGAGACGGATAACAGGTAATCCCTATTTTTAACAGCCGGTCCATAGATCCGTCTCCTTTATTCATATCATCTATACCTTTTACCCAACTTTAGCTGCTCTAACTAGCAAGTCTTTCGGGCCTTCCCATGAAACAGCCGGCGCTGCTGAAGAACGCCGGCGGATAATGGCCTGCTTTCGTTATACCCGGAACAGATCGACCGCAAAGGGAAGTTTTGACGCGAATCCCTCCGCATATGTAAAACCTCTGCGCTGGCCCAGAAGCATGTCTCTGGCCCGGACGCGCTCGATGTAGCCGTCGTTCAGCGGAGTGGATACGATATCCGCTCCCGGCGTCTTCTGAAACTGGGAGACGTAACAGGACAGGGAGGCTTCCTTCAAGCCGTAGCTGCCGGTCACATCAACCAGCAGATCCGTACGTCCCAGATCATTGATGAAGTAGAAATACAGTTGGGGAGCCGCAATAGCGGATACCTCCGGCATATACCGGCGAAGCTTGGCATTGAATACCGCTTCCTCCACGATTCGGCCGCATGCCACATGATCGGGATGCCTGTCCTCCGGATAGGGAGCGAATACGATGGAGGGCGAGCAGCGGCGGATTTCCGCCGTTACGGCTGCAATCTGCTCCTCGCTTGTCCGGAGTCCCCGGTCGGGCAGTCCGAGATTGGAACGCATGACGACACCCAGCACCTCGGCCGCATGCCTTGCTTCCTCCTTCCGGCTTTCCACCGTACCATTAGAGGACATCTCGGCGGCGGTTAGGTCGCAGATGCCGACTGCGAGCCCCGCAGCCGCATGCTTCGCGATGGTGCCGGCCATGCCGATCTCCGCATCGTCCGCATGCGCTCCGATCACGAGGATGTCGAGCTTCATTCCGGATCGACTCCCGGCTTGTACTTGTGAACCAGCTCGCGCCAGGCGAAATCGCCCCGGTCGATCGCCTTGACCAGAATCTCCGCGGTTGCAATATTCGTAGCAACCGGAATGCCGTATACGTCGCACAGGCGAAGCAGTGCGGAAATGTCCGGTTCATGCGGCTGCGCCATCAGCGGGTCCCGCAGGAAGATAATAAGATCCAGTTCATCCTGGGCAACCAGGGAACCGATCTGTTGATCGCCGCCAAGCGGACCCGACATAAACCGGTGAATCTTCAGGTTCGTTGCTTCCATGATGCGTTCGCCCGTCGTTCCGGTAGAGAACATTTCATGGCCTTCAAATACATGCTCATATGCGGTTACAAAGTTAACCATTTCATCTTTTTTTCTGTCATGTGCGATAAAAGCGATCTTCATTAGTGTCTTCTCCCCCGTCTACTCAATAAAATGTTCGAATCCGTAAATCAATCCCGTGTAGCCCATAACCTTCTGGATGCCCAGCTTGACTCCCGGCATATATCCCGCCCGCTCATAGGAATCATGGCGGATCTTGAGCGACTGTCCGAACCCTCCGAAGACGACCTCCTCCTGGGCGAATACACCCGGAAGACGGACGCTGTGAATGCGGAAGCCGTTATAATATCCGCCGCGCGCCCCTTCCAGAATCTCTTCCTCGTTCGGATTGCCCTGCCGCAGCTCCTCCCGGACCTCTGCAATCATCTCAGCCGTCTTGATCGAGGTTCCGGAAGGCGCATCAAGCTTCTGATCTCCATGATACTCGATGATTTCAAGATGTGGGAAGTACTTCGCCGCCTGAGCGGCAAACTTCATAAGCAAAATGGCCCCGATCGAGAAGTTCGGAGCGATCAGTCCGCCTATGCCCTGCTCCCGGCACTGCTTGTCCAGCTCTGCGATCTGCTCCGGCGTGAAGCCGGTCGTACCGATGACCGGCCGCACTCCATGGCGGATCGCCGCTGTCGTGTTGTTGAATGCGGATTGCGGAACCGTGAAGTCAACGAGTACGTCGGCCCCGGCAGACAAAGCGGCGTCCAAATCATCTGTTACCGTGACTCCCGCTTCGGGAAGTCCCGCAAGAGATCCCGCGTCAATTCCCATGGAGGAACGGTCCACAGCGGCGGATAATTCCAGCTCTTCGTCCTGAAGCACCAGCTTGACGACCTCCTTGCCCATTCTTCCGCCTGCTCCTGATACTACCACTCTGATTCTCTTGTCCATTTGTCTTTAGCCCCCGCTTTCGTCCGTCGTTTGGTTACTGCATATACTGCCGCAGCGATTTCTGAAGATCCTTCATTAATGCTTTCAGTCCTTCGTCACCGGGATGCAGAGCGATGACCTCTTTCATGGCTGCGATAGCCGGAAGATGCTCATTCATCCGGCTGTGCGCAATGGCAAGCCAGACATAGGCGTCACCGTACAGCGGGTCCAGCCTGACGGCTTCCTGCAGCAGCGTGACAGGCCGGTACGGATTGCTGCCCGGGCCCGTCTCCTCTTCAAGCAGCACTTTGGCCTCCTGGACATGCATCATGGCCTGCAGATGCTGGAGGTGAAGCCTGTACTCCGGTTTGGCTCTGTCCAGCTTCACCGCTTCCTTGGCGTGCTCGGCTGCCTTCTCCAGCCGCCCGTTACGGGCATACGTAATCGAGCAGCGGTAGCGGACCTCCGGGTCATGCGGATCGGCCGCGATGGCGGCCTCAAAACATTGGATCGCTTCCTCGAAATCGCTCCGCAGGATGTACCGGTATGCCTCTTTCACATATTCTCCCGGATTCATGCTTACCACCCTCCGTCATATGTTACAGCATATGCTTTGGGCTTACTCCGCGTTCTTCTTCGTCCAGCGCTCCGCATCTCGAGTGTTGAATTTATGCATGACCTTGTCCATGGCCTGCGTCAGATCAATGCCGAGCGAGTTGGCGAAGCATACGGTGATGAAGAGAATATCGCCAAGCTCCAGCTCTATGGAATTCTCGGGCTCGTCCTTTTTCTTCGGCTTCTCGCCGAAGGAATGATTGACCTCCCGGGCAAGCTCCCCGACTTCTTCCGACATGCGCGCAAGCATGGAGAGGGGACTGAAATAACCTTCTTTGAACTGGGAGATATAAGCGTCGACTTCGCGCTGGATTTCAGCAAGACTTTTCTCCATATCTTACGCTCCTTCTCCTGGCGCATATTGCCTTTTCGTTTGCCCCTATGTTATCGTAAAGACGTTTTGAAGACAAACCTTTTTTGAAGCCGGTTTATCTTCAATAAAGTATACTTTTTCGCAATCGGAGAAAAACTGCCGGTATTACGGCTCACGGAGGAACCCATGAAATTCGAAAAACTCAAACCCATCCTCAAGACAACCGCACCAATCATGCTGGGGACTGCGGTATATGCTTTTGCACTCTTATATTTCATTATTCCCAATCAGCTGATGGAAGGCGGGGTTACCGGGATAACCATCCTCCTTAATTACGGCTTCGGCATTCCGGTCTTTCTGACAACACTGCTGCTGAACCTTCCGCTGTTTCTACTCGGATGGAAAATGCTAGGATCGAGTCAAATCGTCTATACCGGCGTAGGGATCGGCTCGCTGTCGTTCTTTCTGTGGCTGTTTGAGCGGCTGATTTCCCACGGATGGATCGCCCCCTTTCAGACCGAGCATGATTTTATTCTGGCATCGCTCTATGCAGGGGTTACGCTCGGGCTGGGCCTTGGGATCGTCTTCCGCTTCGGCGGGACAACCGGCGGCGTTGATATTGTCGCCCGCATATTAAGCCGGAAGTTCGGCTGGAGCATGGGGCAGATCATTCTGGTGACCGATGTCATCATTATCGGCTCTTCGCTGCTCTACATACCTAAGGAAAAAATCCTCTATACACTGGTGGCTGTATTTATTGCCTCCCGGGTGATCGATTTCATTCAGGAAGGCGCGTATGCCGCCAAAGCTTTTATGATCATCAGCGATCACGGAGAGGAAATCGCGGATCTGATCACAAGAGATATGGAACGCGGAGTCACGCTGATCCCTTCCATAGGCGCATACTCGAAAATGTCCAAGTATACCGCCTATTGCGTCGTTTCCAGGCAAGAAATCCGCCGCCTCAACCAGTTGGTCAGATCGGTCGATCCCAGGGCCTTCGTCATTATAAGCGATGTGCATGACGTACACGGAGAAGGCTTCCGTGAAGAGTGAGGCTTTCAGCTTAAAGCTTAAAGCTAAAGCCAAGACAAGCCAAAACCGGTCCCTGCGGCCGGTTTTGGCTTGTCTTGAAGTTTGTCTGGAAGCTTGTCTGGAGTTTTGCATTCTGAAACGGAAGCTGTCTGCAAGGTAAGAGGCTTTCGCCGAAACTCCGTTATAGCTCTTCCACTCTTGAGGAACCGCTACAGCGGGTTCCACCGGTCCCGCTCGCCTTTGTACTTCCGGAAGCCGGTATAAGCCAGAGCCGCCAAAATGAACCCCCCGGCGAGCCAGCCTGCCATTCCGTAATTGATCGGAGCAAGCGGCGTCGACAGCGTCGGCTCATCTTTCTCCTTGCCGAACAACGCGCGCACGGCCTCTCTTCCATGTGAAACGGCGCCAACCCGCTCTTCACGCCCAGGGGTGGGTTTACCCGCTCCAAGTCCTTCTGCGAAGGAGAGCCACGCATCGAACCGGTTGACCTCCACTTCTCTCCTGGCGACCAGAACTGCCGGACGGATCAGGTCATACCGCTGTCTCAGGCTCTTCAGGGCGGTTGTCCAGCCAGCCGTGTCACCTGCCGACGCACTGCCTCCCATCTCCTTCAAATCCTCCAGCATCAGCTTGTAATACTGCATCCACATCGGCTGCCGGGCATGATTCAGGCTGTTCACAGCCAGCCTTAGCCGGGCCGCAGCAGCTATCCACCGGTCGGGCTGCAGATTGACCGCATTCATCGCAGTCTTCATGTCAATGATCGCGCCGGACAGGGCGTTGATTCCTTCCACCGAAGTCCGGTCTCCAAAGGAGGACGACGCGAACAAAGCCGAGACAGCCTCCGCCGTTTCCCTGGCTTTATTGACATCGCCTTCCGATGCGTAACGGTACAGAGCTTCCGTCATATCCTCAAGACGCCGGGCGGGTTGTTCCGCGTTCCCGTCCGTAGCCTTCGCCGGTTCAGGAGCAACGGATTCCAAAGTTTGCAATGACTTGTCCGAGGTCGCAAATCCGTTCAAATCCGACGCATAAGCTCTGCTTGCTGTAACCGTAAATACCGGCGACACAAGCAGTACTCCCAGCGCCAGCATTATTGCCCATATTCTCCGCCGCATGAGACATCCCTCCTGCCTTCATCTTATGCAGAGGGACAGGGTCTAGAACATGCGGCTGCGCCTTTGGAGATTCCGACGCGCCGAGGCTTCTGCCACCAACCACGCGGCGGAAGCGCTCAGCAGCGTCAGCAGAAAGGTGAAATTGCGCACCTGCGGGACATCGTCCGTGAGCGTCGACGGAAGCCACGGGTAAATGCCGAAGCCGTAGTCCATCGTATCGTTGAGCAGGGTGTAGAGCAGCGCCAGCGGAATCATTTTTCGGCAATGAAAAAATCTGGCGTACAGCAGCGCCTCAACGGCCATCCCGGCGTGCGAGGCCATCAGCATCCAATCCTGCCAATCAAGGCTTCCGCCCTGATATCCGCCTGCGACAATAATCATAACGGCCCAAATTCCGTATTTTACCGAAGTTACAACAGCCAGCGCCTCCACCAGCGCCCGAACCGCAACGCCCCAGGCGAAGCGGGGAGGGTACAGAAACAGTACCAGAGCCAGGGTGAAGAACAGGCTGGCTGTCGGACTGTCCGGTACGAACGGAAGGAGCCAGGCGGGGTAATTTCCTGCCGTATAAGCCAACTGATTGCCATACCATATGTAACCGTAAATCGTTCCCAGCGTATTGACCGCCAGCAAAATCCAGACAAAAGGCCGGCTTGCCAGCACCTTGTCCATTATGAGCACAGCATTCGACACTCCTTTACTCCTCCCTGCTCAAATAAAAACCTGACCGTATAATCCGATCAGGTTCGTCCTATACGTTCTATTCTACTGTTCCGCTTTTTGTTTCGCAAGCCGCGCCTTCTGAACCTCCTGAATGTTTGTAGTCATTATAAAGACCCGCCTGTTAGCCCAGGCAGGTCTTCTCGCTGTATGTCCACTCCTATTTTAAACGGGAGGTAAGCGCCTTCGCACTTCTCGACCCCTATGCCAGGCTTTTAAGTTCCTCGGTAAGATTCCGGAATGCCGTTTCGTCTCCCATGGCCAGCGCCGTGTCAATCTCCCGGTACAAGATGTCGCACCGGCGCTTGCGCAGCGCTTCGTCCCACACCATTTCTGCCGCGAGCCCTAACATCACTTCATAGGTTGCCTTCATTTTGTCCATTCGAATACACCTCCGCTGTTTATGTTTCTGCATATGTTTTCCCAAGCTCAACGTAGCTGGCCGAAGTCCGGGCTATCCGCTCCAGATCCTGTTCCACCAGTTCCCGAATGATTATGGCAGGGATTTCGAGGGAAAGGGTGTATGGGGGAATCACCTTGTTCTCGGTTACAACGGAACCGGCTCCTATTAAAGCATATTCACCAACCGTCGCACCGTTCAACACTATGGCGCCCATTCCTATTAATGCGCCTCTGCCTATAACGGCAGCCGTGGTTAATCGTCCGGCGTCAGGGTACTGATATCAGCGGAAGCCCGTCGCCTGCATGATCGGCGGCTTCATCCTGAGTATTGCAGCGTTCGCCGATGACGACTGGAGCGATATTTCCTCTTAAGCAAGGTGTTGAACCATATGGTCGAGCCGGCGCCAACCTTGACGTCGCCTATGATCTTCGCTCCTGCGGCCGTAAAGACGGATGGATGAAGCTGAGGTATGTAGGCTCCATACGCAATCCGCAAATGATCCCCCTCCTTTTGGCATTCAGACGGGCTTATGACAGCAAGGGATATGTGACGCATGGTACGGCTAAATCAAGACCGGTTTGTTGACTACCGCCTTCTCCAGCCCCCATGCCGTCATTTTGACGGCGGCTCCCGCTGCCGTCTCCCCCGCTCTAAGCATGCCCAGATGCAGCATCATACGAAGGATTCGCTTCTCCATGATCGAACTCGCATCGTCGTAATAGAACGGCTTGATCAGCCAGCCCAGCGAGGCGTTCAGCGACTCTACGGTCACCCATTCTCCCGCAGCAACGCCGATCCAATAGACGAGCGATGTAAGATTTGGAATAGCACCTTTATAAAGTCTTAACCAAAAGGAGAAAATCTGCAACATGGATTCAGCTTTTGCTTCTTCCAGAACAAGAGAGCCGCCGGGCGTCAGCCGGAGCCGCGGCCCCTCTTCGGCGATCCAGCGGCGGTGTCTGGCATAATCGTACAGGAGCGCCAGCCGGGGCGGATAGAACTCGCAGGCTCTGCCGTAGCCGAACCGCCAGCCGCCTTTGGACAGCAGCGGTTCGGGGATGTGCAGCGCGTTCATGAGCTGCTGCTGGCTTCTCTTGTACATAGAGCCTTCCGTGCTGATCTCGGGCTCGTTCTCCATGACGAAACGAAGCAGTGTCAGGAGATCGGCAGCCACAAGACCGCTCTCTTCCCGGTACATTTCGGGCTCGCCGCATTCATGCAGCCCTTCCCGGATTCGGATCGCCAAGGCATCGCGAAATCTTTCCTTGAGATCTCCGGGAACCCGGAACAAATACCTCGTCTGTTGGGATGTTCCGTTAAAGAGCCAGCCGCCGTTCTTGAAGCGGTTCACGGTATCGCGATAACTGCCGCCGCGCGAATCAGGCGTCTCGAAAGCCGCGGCCCGGGCAGCGGCCAGTAAATCCTCCAACGCCAGATAACCTCTTTCATCAAACAGGAGAGTGTTCAAAAACCGTAAATCCGAAAGCGAGCAATCTCTGATTTGGTCCTCCATAAAGTCCCTGCTGCCCAGCGTGTGGAGCAGCGTCTGAATCAGATCCCGCTTCGAGTTCGGCCTGCATTCACACTGGTACCGGCCCGCAATGGCCGTAAGCTGGCTCATGTCCGCATAGCTCAGCATATCCGCCAGATTCATCTACATCGCCTCGCTGTTTTAATACCATTATGGGAATGCTGGCTTTTTTTATTCCAGTTTCCGCAAAAAAAATAACCCGAATTTTTTCGGGTTACGGCTGGTTTTGCAGAATATGGCGGGTACAGTTGTACAGCAGAGGATTCCAGTCTTTTTCCTTCTTTTCCAGTATGGTCAGGGAAAGGTTGCCAATGCGTTCGGTATATTTGTCTTTGTACAGAGCTGTGTACAGCTGCGCCAGAAATCCGCCGTGGGAAACCACGAGAATGCTCTTCTCCGGATTATTGGCTGACAGATCCTCCATAAAGGCCAGGGCGCGGGCTTGAAGCTCCTGATCCTTCTCCTGTCCAAGGTCCAGAAGATTCCACTCCTTGCCCCATCTGGACTCGCGTTCTGCGGCCGTAAGCCCTTCGACCTGACCGTAGGCACGCTCGCGTATGCGGCTGTCAGGCTCAAGGAGCGGGATGCCGAGCTTCGCCGCAATGATCTCGCCGGTCTCCTGGGCGCGCGACAGTCCGCTTGTAATGCAGCAGTCCCAGCGGTAATGCTCCTCCAGAAGCCGGTCTGCCAGCATATGAGCCTGTCTCCGGCCTTCGGCGTTCAGCGGAATATCGCTTTGTCCCTGAATGCGGCCAACGACATTCCAATCGGTCTGTCCATGGCGTATCAAGCCAATCAACATGAGAACTCCCATCCCTTCCCCTATTTTTAACTAACTTTATCATGGATGAACCCAAATGAACAGCAAAGAGCTCTTCCTTGGGCCAAGGAGAGCTCTTTCAATGCCTGCGGTAACGATTAAGCCGGGTCAGCGATACAATGGACAGACAGACGCCCAGGCTGGACAGAATCATCCAGTATTGAGGATGTGTCGGGTCCATGCTGACGACCAGCGGCTCGATAATTTCTGTCGCACCCGATGACACCGGATAGACTGATTCCCAGTTGCCCGGCGAACCGGCGACTCCGGTAGGTACAATCCCGGTCTGTGCCATGGATGTATTGTCCGGTGTCTGGAAGATTGCAAAATAGAGGAAGCTGCACAAGAATACCGCCAGAAAGCAGGCGATCCACATACTGATGCGTCTGCGGAAAATGCCAGGCCGTCCCGGCGATTTGCCGTCACCGGGCATCAGCCAAGGGCTCTCCAGGTAAATCCGTTCCATAACCCTGGCATTGATCGCCTCGGCCCGCTCATCGCTGACTGCTGTCTTCATCTCACGGATCAGCCGGCTGCTCTCCTGCCATAACTCCCATTCCGCCGTACAATAGGAACAGCCGGAGACATGCCGCATGAAAGCTTCCACTTCCGGAGATCCTTTCGGAAAATCTTCAAGAAGCGGTATCAGTCTCTGCGCTTCTCTACAATTCATTAATTGTTCATCCTCTCTGCCCGCTCCTCGTAGGCAGGCTCGTAGAAGTAAGACTCAAGCTGCAGCTTCACACTGCTTCGTGCGCGGAAGAGCAGCGATTTGACCGAGCTTACGCTCTGGTCCAGAATCGTGGCGATCTCCTGGTAGTCCATCTGGTCATATTCACGCAAGATCAGCGCCGATCTCTGCTTCTCAGGCAGATTGTTGATCGCTTTGCGGACCAGATTCATTCTCTCGTTGCGCAGAACAGCCTGCTCCGGGGCCACTTCCATAGGTGCCACAGGCGTATATCCGCTTTCTTCAAGAGATACGCTGCCAGCTCTGTTCTTGCGCAGCTCGCTGAGTACGGTGTTGCGGGCGATCGTATACAGCCAAGTTGAGAAAGAAGCATCGACTTCGCGGAAGGAATGGAGACTTCGGAAAGCTTTGTAGAAAGTCTCGGAGCAGAGATCCTCCGCGATCAGCTCCATCTGGGAATTCTTCAACATATGATATACGAAAGCCAATATCTTGCGCTGATATCTGCGCATAAGTTCGGAATACAGTTCGGTATCGCCTTGCTTAATAAGCTGGATCAATTGGGAATCCGTCATGGTGGGTGTGGTCCTCCTCGCCATCGCACGTCATTTCCCGGCTGATGTCTATATATACCCTGCCGGGTTCCAAAGGTTGCGGCTATTTCTGAAAATAATGGGTTGCGATTTCACACATTCGGTTTCTATGTATATTCATCGGAACAGATGTTTAGATTCTGAAATGCACATGAATAATCTTAAACTCTGTAAAAATACCTTTCCTATTGTACCACAATTCGGTAGTCAAAGACATTAATAGAGTTCAGGCGCCAGGAATAGGCGACTCTTTCCGACTTTTTCTCCGAATAAAAAGCCCGTTCCGTCTAGAGAAACAACCCGTTCTTCGGTCCCTAGGATATATTCCGATAAAGAAAATCTCTACTTGAATCATCCAATTCTTCCGTTCTTAGGCATGATAAGTAATAAGCAGAAATTTTTTTTGAGTTTTTTCCTTGAAAGCGTTGACAAATTGTAAACGGATACATATAATAAAAGTACAGTATGGTTTCTCTCCACTCCTATCCAAAACTGTTGCTCTAAATGAGCAAGGGCCGCTTTCTGAAAGCGGTCTTTTTTTTGTCCTCTGGACCGTGATCGCGCCGCGTCTCGCCGGGGACCAGACTTAAGATGCTCTATACATGGGAGATGTAATCCCACAGGCATCGCGCCGGCACTTCACTCAACAGTTAAAAAAGCCGGGCATCCGCCCAGCTTCATTTGCTGACTTACACATATGTTGTCTTACACATACACCGTATAATCGCGCCGCTGCAGCAGCGCCTTGGCCCGCTCCATATCGCTCTCCTGACGGAAGGACAGCCGCATAATTCCCGGCACATCCTCGCGGCTCTCGATAATCTGCACATTGCTGAGATTGATGCCCTGGTCGCCCAGTTCCGTCGCAATCCGGCCGATGATGCCAGGGTGATCGGGAACGTCGATATGCAGGTCGAACAGAGGTGTGATCATTCCCTTGCGGCGCTCCGGGAGCCGGCTGCGGAATCCGCTTGCTTCCTCAAAAGCCTTCTCGATCGCCTCTCCGTCTCCGGTCTCCAGCATGCTCACGAATTCCGACACTTCCTCGTTCCAGTCTTTCAGCAGCTGAAGCATTACAGAACGATTGTTCAGCAGAATATCCCGCCAAATCACAGGCTCGCTGGAAGCGATCCGTGTAATGTCGCGGAATCCCCCGGCGGCAAGTGTGCTGTACAGCGAATCTTCGCTGTCATATCCATGAACCTGGTTCACCAGAGCAACGGCGATAATATGGGGAAGATGGCTGATGGCTCCCACAATTTCATCATGCCTGTGGGGGTCCAGCCGGACGATCTGGGCTTTCGTATGTACCAGCAGCGCCTTAAGCGCTTCGTAAGCCTCCTCGGACACGCCGGGAGGCGGAGTGAGCACGTAATACGCATTCTCGAACAGAAGCGACGAGGCCGCTTCCACCCCGGAACGCTCCGATCCGGCCATGGGATGTCCGCCAATGAAGTGTACGTCCTGCAGATCCAGCGCCTGCGCACAGTCCGCGATACTCCCCTTCGTGCTGCCCACATCCGTAATGATGCAGCCCTTCTTCAATGGAAGCCTGCTCAAGCGTTCCATGTATCCTTCCAGCATTCCTACCGGTACGCATAAAAAGATAAAGTCCGAATCAAGCGCGGCTTCCTCAAAGGACAGCGTCGCACTGTCCACCACGCCTCTGCTCACATATTTGTCGGCCGATTCCGGCCTGTGTGCATGCCCGACGACGGTTATTCCCTGCTTGCCCTTGAAGCAGAGAGCCAGGGAACCGCCGATCAGCCCGACGCCGAATATAGAAATTTTAGTCGTCATGTCGTTCCAACATCTCGCCTTCTGTAAAGTGCTTGCAGGGGTCCGGCTAAACCCGGACTCCCTGCTCCATCAGCGCGGCCTCGAGCGCTGCGATAAAGGCCTTATTCTGTTCCCGCGAACCTACGGTAACCCGTATCCAGGTCGGATACAGCCGGTGTCCGGCTCTGACGATCACGCCTTTGCGCAGCAGGCTCTCGAAAATCTCCGAGGCCGGAACGCGCACATCCACCATGATGAAATTGCCTTGCGAGGGGAAATGAATCAATCCCAGACGCTGAAACTCGGCCTGAAGCTGTAATCTGCCGCCTGCGTTAAGCTTTCGGCACTCCTGCACATATTCCTGGTCTCCCAATGATGCAAGCGCTGCTGCCTGAGCGATGCGGGATGTATTGAACGGCTCGCGTACCTGATTGATCAGTCTGATGATTCCGGGATTTCCGATTCCATATCCGATACGCAGTGCAGCCAGTCCGTAGATCTTGGAGAATGTACGAAGCACAACCAGATTAGGATACCGGTCCAGCAGCTTGATGCCGTCCGGATAGGATAAATCGGTCGCATATTCGAAATAGGCTTCGTCAAGCACAACCATTACCTGCCCGGGAACCGCGTCCAGGAACGATCTCAGCTCCGGTTCAGGCACAAAAGTTCCCGTCGGGTTGTTCGGGTTGCATATCCAGATGACCTTCGTCTTGTCTGAGACAGCGGCCAGCATGGCGGCCAGATCATGCGTCCCGTTCAGAAGCGGCACCTCGATGCTGACCGCTCCTTCGATGTCCGCATTGCTCTTGTACACGGAGAAGGTCTGGTCCGCCATAATGGTCTCGTCGCCGGGCATCAGGAACGCGCGGGCGATCAGTGCGATAATCTCATCGGAGCCGCAGCCGAAGATGATGTTCTCGCTCTTGACCCCCAGATGCGAAGCCAGAGCGGCAGTGAGATCCACGGCGGAGCCGTCGGGATAGAGATACAGATTGTCCAGCTCGGCCATAATGGCGGCTTTGGCGCTTGGAGAAGAGCCGTACGGATTCTCGTTAGAGGCTAGCTTGATGACCTTCTCAAGCCCATATTCCTTCTTCACTTCTTCAATGGGCTTGCCCGGCTTGTATACCGGAAGGTCTACAATATGCGGTTTCGGCTTCATGAACGGTCCTCTTTCCCTTGGAATTGATCATCCTGATGTCAATGATTCAATGATTCAATGATTACGGTCTTAATTGTGCCACAAAATCCCGGATTTGCAACAGCCCGTCTCCGCGCTTCGCCGGATCCTGAAGCAGGAAGATCACCTCTTCGATTTTGCGGACAATGGCGCTGCCCACCACGACGCCGTCACAAATTCCCGCGAACCGGGCAACCTGCTCCGGCGTCGAGATGCCGAATCCGACGGCTACCGGAAGATCGGTCGCCTGACGGACCGATTCGATAAACCGGTCCACATCCTGATGGAAGGACGCCCGCTCTCCGGTCACGCCCAGTGAAGACACGCAGTAGACGAATCCGCTTGCTCCATCCACAATCTTCGCGATCCGCTCGCTGGATGTCGGCGCGACGAGCGGAATCAGATTAATTCCGGCCTCGCGGCTGCGGCGGCGCAGATCCTCCGACTCCTCGACCGGAAGGTCCGGGATGATCAAACCGCTGATCTCATGATCATTCAGCTCAGCGAAGAAAGTATCAAGTCCCAGCTGCAGTACGGGATTGTAGTAGGTGAAGAGGATAAAGGGAAGCTGGCTTCCCGACTCACGGGCTCTGCGCGCTGCCTCCATGCAGGTCCGCAAATGGATATTGCCGCGGAGCGCCCGGGCGGAAGCACGCTGAATGACCGGTCCGTCTGCCAATGGATCGGAATAAGGCACACCGAGTTCTACCATATCGGCGCCGGCGGCTTCAAGCTCTGCGATAATGGCAAGGCTCGTCTCGAGATCGGGATCACCTATCGTCAGAAACGGAATCAGCGCCGTTTTGCCCTGCTCCTTCAGGCTTCGGAACGCCAGATCCATGCGGTTCGTCGTTTCAGTCGTCATTTCAAACCTTCCCCTTCCGTGTAGGCCATGATCGATTCAACGTCCTTGTCGCCCCGGCCGGACAGACAGATCACGACGATGCTATCCTTGGACAGCGTAGGGGCGATCTTCGCAACCTGGGCGACGGCATGCGCGGATTCAAGAGCCGGAATGATGCCTTCCGTCACACAGAGCAGCTTGAGGGCGTCCAGCGCCTCCTGGTCGGTAATCGGCACATATTGAACCCGCTCGATATCCTTGAGATAGGAATGCTCCGGACCAACGCCCGGATAATCCAGACCGGCCGAGATGGAATGAGCCTCGATGACCTGTCCGTACTGGTCTTGCAGCAGATAGCTCATGGAGCCCTGGAAGACGCCGTGGCTGCCTTTGCTCATGGTTGCGGCATGGAACGGGGTGTCGACACCCTTACCTGCAGCCTCAACGCCGATCATGCCTACCGCTTCGTCCTCCAGGAACGGGTAGAACATCCCGATGGCGTTGCTGCCGCCGCCGACGGCAGCAACAAGCAGATCCGGCAGACGGCCTTCGGCTTCCTGAATCTGACGGCGGGTCTCGTCGCCGATGATGCGCTGGAAGTTGCGGACCATCATCGGATACGGATGCGGACCTACCGCTGAACCAAGGATGTAGAAAGTGTCTTCCACGTTGCTGACCCAGTAGCGGAGCGCTTCGTTGCCCGCATCTTTCAAGGTTCGCGATCCGGAAGTGACCGATACGACTTCAGCGCCGAGCAGCTTCATGCGGAAGACATTGAGCTGCTGGCGGCGCGTATCTTCCTCGCCCATGAATACCTTGCATTCCATCCCGAGCAGCGCGGCTACAGTAGCTGTCGCGACGCCATGCTGGCCTGCTCCGGTCTCGGCAATGACCTTCTTCTTGCCCATCATTTTCGCCAGGATCGCCTGTCCGATCGCATTGTTGATTTTGTGGGCACCGGTATGATTCAGATCCTCGCGCTTCAGATAAATCTTGGCTCCTCCAAGAAGCGCGCTAAGACGTTCGGCGTAATACAGCGGCGTTTCACGTCCGGAGTACTGCTTGAGCAGATATCCGACCTGCTGCTGAAATTCCGGATCGGCGGAGAATTTCGCGTATGCTTCCTCCAGCTCAATCAATGCATTCATAAGGGTTTCGGGAACGAAGCGTCCGCCGAAAGGCCCGAAACGTCCATTCACGTCAGGCACTTGTATCATGATTGCTTCACCCTTTCTATAAAAGCCGTAATTTTGGCAATATCCTTCATTCCTTCGGTCTCCACTCCGCTGGATACATCAACGCCGTCAGGGGTATAATCCGCAAGCAACTCTCCGACATTGTCCGGGGTCAGTCCGCCTGCCACGAAGAGCGGCACGCCTATCTCCTGCGCCCGTTTCCGGTATGCCGGAACCAGGTTCCAGGCGAAGGTCCGTCCGGAGCCTCCCGCTTGTGTGGGGTCGTACGTATCTAGCAGCACCGCATCTACAGTACCGGCATAGCTCTCCATCGGACCGCTATGCTTATCTTCTCCACCTGCACTTACCGGCAGCGCCTTCCATACCTGCACGTCCGGAAATGCGGTCTTGACCTCCTGGCAGAAGGCGGGCGATTCACTGCCATGCAGTTGAATGACGCCGAGAGGTACGCGCGATAGCACGCCGCCCAGCTCTTCCAGGTCGGGATTCACGAACACTCCTGCGGCGAGAGGCGGCTTGCCGGTTCCCCAGTCCTTCAGCAGGGAGACCAGCTCGGAGGCGCGTTCAGCCGTAATCTGCCGCCGGCTCGGGGCAAAGACCAGCCCGATATAATCCACTGGCAATCGTAACATAGATTTTAGCACTTCAACGTCCTGAAGTCCACAGATTTTTACCTGCGCTTCAGTCATGGCTGCGGCTCCCAACACGCCCGGGAACCGGGCCGAGCAGATTGTCGACCGCCTGTCGCACGTCATTCTGGCGCATGAAGAACTCGCCGACAAGCACGCCTGACGCTCCCGCTGTCTTCAGGAACGAAATATCCTCCGGCCCGGCGATTCCGCTCTCGCTGATGAGCGGCACACCGGCAGGGGCCAGCTTCGCAAGCTCCGCAGTTGCGCTGAGCGAAGTCTCGAACGTATGCAGATTCCGGTTGTTGACCCCGAGCAGCACATGGGGCTTCTCTGCGGTCCCGGTCTCCAGAATCCGTTCGAGCTCCGTGCTGTCGTGAACCTCCAGCAGCACATCAAGCCCCAAGGATGCAGCGGTGTCCGCGAAGGATGAGAGCACGGCCGGAGTCAGGATGGCTGCGATCAGCAGCACGGCGTCTGCACCCAGCAGACGGGCTTCGTAAATCTGCTTCTCGTCAATGATGAAGTCCTTGCGGAGCAGCGGAAGGCTCACCGCCTCCCGCACCTGCCGGAGATAATCACCGCTCCCCTGAAAATAAGGGGTATCTGTCAAGACAGACAGGCAGTCGGCCCCGCCTTCTTCATAAGCCTTGGCGATTTCCACTGGATGAAAGTCCTCCCGGATCAGCCCTTTGGAAGGCGAAGCCTTCTTCACCTCCGCGATCAGTCCGATCTCCCGCTTCCGCTTCGCTGTAAGCGCCTGCCGGAATCCCCGGGTTGCCGGGAGCTCTGCGATCCCCTTCTCCGCCTCCGCTATGGAGAAGGTTCTGCTAAGCTCTTCCACTTCCTTGATCTTGGTTGCCACAATTTTATCGAGATACATGTTTAAGCTCCTCCGTTACCGCTATTAGCTGTTCCAGTTTGCGGGCTGCAGCGCCCGAATCGATCGTCTCGGCGGCCTTCCGGACACCGTCCGCCAGACTGTCCACAAGCCCTGCTACATAAATGCAGGCGCCTGCGTTGGCAAGCACAATATCCCGGTACGGAGTCTTATCTCCGGCGAGAACGGAACGAATAATGGCCGCGTTCTCTTCCGGTCCGCCGCCCAGAACATCCTCAAGCGGATGGCAGGGAAGTCCGAGATCATGAGGGGTGATTTCATAGGTTGTGACTTCGCCGTCACGAAGTTCCGACACCTGCGTCGGACCCGAGATGCTGATTTCATCCAAGCCCTCATTGCTGCTGACGACGAGAGCCCGCTTGGAGCCGAGCTCCTTCAGCACCGTGGCGACGGTCTCCGTCTTGCTCCGGTCATAGATCCCGAGCAGCTGCCTGTCAGCGCCGGCGGGGTTCGTCAGCGGACCGAGCATATTGAATACGGTCCGGACGCCAAGCTCCCGGCGCGGGGCCGCTGCATGCTTCATGGACGGATGGTACAGCTGCGCGAACAGGAAGCAGATGCCGATATCATCCAGGCAGCGTTTCGCCTGCTCCGCATCCAGCGAAATGTTGACGCCGAGCGCCTCCAGCACGTCGGCGCTGCCGGTCCGCCCCGATGCGGAACGGTTGCCGTGCTTGGCGACACGTACGGAAGCTGCCGCCGCGATGATCGCCGAGATGGTGGAGATATTCAATTTATGAATCCCCGATCCGCCTGTTCCGCACGTATCGAGCAGTTGGGCGTTCTCGGCCGCCACATGCATGCTGAAGCCCCGCATCGCCTCCGCGAAGCCGGTGATCTCCTCCACTGTCTCGCCCTTGATCCGCAGAGCGGTAAGGAGCGAACCGATCTGCGCCTGGGTGGCGGCCCCTTCCATGATGACGCCCATAATATCACGCGCCTGCTCCCGTGTTAAATCCTTGCCTTCGATCAGTCCGGCTATTCCGGACTGGACCAACTGATTCGCGCTGCTGTCCATCTGAGTCTTCTCCCCCCGATTTTGGATTATTACCCCGTTCAACCCGCACTACCGTCCGTTAAGGCCAGTTCCTTACGGCGTATATTCGTACAAGTAATCCTGATTGATGCTGCCGCCGGCGTTCTTCTCCTGCGGGAACATGGCTTCAGCCATCCGGATCGCTTTCAGCATGGCCTTCGCCTTGTTGACCGTCTCGTCATATTCCTTCTCCGGTACCGAGTCCCATACGATGCCTGCTCCCGCCTGCACATATGCCCTACCTTTGCGGAAGATGATCGTCCGGATTGTGATGCAGGAGTCCATATTGCCCGAGAATCCTAAGTAGCCGATTGCTCCGGCATAGGCGCCTCTCGCTTCCCGCTCCAGCTCGGCTATAATCTCCATGGCGCGAAGCTTCGGCGCTCCCGAGACGGTGCCGGCCGGCAGACAGGAGAGAAAGGCATCGAAGAAATCTTTATCCTGGCGCAGCTTGCCGGATACGTTGGATACCAGATGCATAACATGGGAGTATTTCTCGATCTCCATGAACGTGTCGCATTTAACTGTGCCGAACTCGGAGACCCGGCCCAGGTCATTGCGCCCAAGGTCGACGAGCATCAGATGCTCGGCTCTTTCCTTCTCGTCGGACAGAAGCTCTTCGGCAAGCTCGCGGTCCTGCTGCTCGTTCACGCCGCGAGGCCGCGTTCCGGCGATTGGGCGAGTCTTGACCTCGCTGCCGTCTACCTTGACCAGTGCTTCCGGCGATGTGCCGACGATGATCTCCTCATCCATTTTCAGATAATACATATAAGGTGACGGATTCAGCGTGCGAAGCATCCGGTACACATGCAGCGGTGATACTTCGGTGTTGATATGGAAGCGCTGGGAGAGCACCACCTGGAAAATATCGCCCGCCCGGATGTACTCCTTGGCTTGCTCGACGTTGCTGATAAACTGCTCTTTCGACAGATTGGAGTGGATGTCGCCGAGATCGATATCCTGCGGGATGCTGTGCCGGTTCATATTCTCCCTCGGTCCATCCTTGTGGAGCTCATCGGCCAGCGCTTCCAGATTGTCGTTCAGCTTGGCATAATTCGCACGGATGTCATCGTCGCTGTCGCCGTCCTTGATATGAAGGTTGCCAACCAGCAGTATTTGCTGTTTCACATGATCGAACACGATGATCCGGTCACAGAACATGAAGCGGATGTCGTCCATCTTCAGATCGTCGCTGGCATGCGCCGGCAGCTTCTCATAGTACTGTAGCAGATCGTAACCGAAGAATCCGATCGCCCCGCCTGTGAACGGCGGCATATCCTGAAGCTTCGGGCTCCGATAAGAGCGGAGCAGCGTTTTGAGCTCTTCGATCGGCTTGCCCTTCAGCTGCTTCTTCTCTCCGCCGATTTCGACGTTGATAACCCCTTTTTTACCTGAAATCAGCAGAAACGGATCGCTTCCGATGAATGAGTAGCGTGCCCACTGAATTCCCCCCTCCACGCTTTCCAGCAGAAAGGCGTTGCGGCGGTTAGCGAAGCGCTGAAAAATCCGGATCGGCGTCTCCATATCGGCCAGCACTCGCTTGACCACGGGAATCAGATTGTACTGCCTGGCGAGGGACACCACTTGCTCTACGCTGGGACTGGTCATTTGTCGTTCCTCCTTGGAATCTGAAATCATAAACGGCTCTAAATGCAGAAAAACCTCTACCGAAGTAGAGGTTTAGTTAGGCAAGCGTATAAAAGAGCGGGGATGATGGCATATACTCGAAAAATACGCGCAAAAGGATTAAGCAGCATCCTCCGCGCCCTGCGAACCTGTGTCCACATTCTGAGCGCGGATATCCCCTCACGGATCATCCGTTCCAATTCCCAAATACTCGTCTCTTCTCAGCTCATCTAAACTGTACTAAACTCTGCTTCACTCGTCTGATATCACTATACATGATAGCTATGCTCTTTTACAACCCCATTATTTCAGGAGGGCAGGTCTCGGACTCGAGCCGGACCTCTGTTATTTGCTTTCCGTCAAGTCGGGACGAAGACGCTGCGCCTCGTTCAAATAGACGTGGCGGATCTCCTTCTGGCTCTTCTCCGTATTGACCTGGACCATCAGCCGGATGCATTTCGGCAGGCTGCCTTTGACCGGAATTTCGATGGCGCACATCAAGGGAACAAGCTCCCAGCCCTCGATCTCCCGAATCGCCTTGGCCGGAAAAGCCGCATCCAGATCCGTCGTCATCGTGATCCATACGCTGCAGATGTCTTCGGCAATCAGGTCGTTGCGTTCCACCATTTCTCGCAGCAGCAGTACGGTCTCGCGAAGAATTTCCTCTCCATCGTTGCGGGTGACTGTCGTCGCGCCGCGGATGCCCCGGTTCACCATGGGCTTCCCTCCTTCTTCAGCTGGCCGACAACCTCTCGGATGACGGATTCCTCGACGCCTTCAACAATGCTCACGGCTCCGATCTCATCCGGCACGATAAACGTAATCCGGCCTTCCTTGAATTTCTTGTCATGCATCATGGCTTCAATGATCTCATCCACACTGTACTGTGCGGGCAGCGTTATCGGAAGCTCCAGAGCCGTCAGCATCGACACCGTCTCCTCGTAGAGCGACTGCGGACGGCCCAGCTTGGCCGCCACGAGCGCGGAGCCCGCCATTCCGATGGAGATGGCTTCCCCATGCAGGAACGTGCCATAGCCGCCGACCGCCTCGATCGCATGTCCGATCGTGTGGCCCAGATTCAGAATCGCGCGAAGTCCGTGCTCCCGCTCGTCTTCGCCGACCACATCCGCTTTGATCGCGCAGCCGCGTTCCAGGGCATAGCCCAGCGCTTCCGGCTGAAGTGACAGCAGCTCAGCCGCATGCTCGCGGCACCAGTAGGCGAACTCGCGGTCCAGAATGAGACCGTGCTTGATGACCTCCGCCAGCCCCGAACGCACATCACGCGGCGGAAGCGTCGCCAGCGTATCAAGGTCGTAGACGACCATTTTGGGCTGATAGAACGCCCCGATCATGTTCTTGGCAAGGGGGTGGTTCACCGCCACTTTGCCCCCTACGCTGCTGTCATGCGCCAGAATCGTCGTCGGAATCTGCAGGAAGCCGATGCCGCGCATATAGGTCGCGGCGACAAAACCCGCCAAATCCCCGACAACCCCGCCGCCGAGCGCCAGCACAGCGGAATGGCGATCCAGTCCGGCCTTGATGGCGGTCGTCATGACCTCCTCATAGACGGTCAGCGATTTCGAGGCTTCCCCGGCCGGGATGATATGGGTCACAACCTTGTAGCCGCCTTCTTCCAGCTTGGCTGTCAGTCCGTCCAAATACAGCGGAGCGACCGAACTGTCGCTAACAACAAGCAGCGGACTTCGGACCGGAAATCCGGCCTCCCCGCATAATTCAGCGATTCCGTCCAGCAGACCGGAGCCGATTATGATCGGATACGAGCGCTCACCGAGCGATACTTGAATTCTCCGCATATTAATAGCTCTCCACTTGGGCTAGGTAATTGTTGTAATTGGCCCGGATTTCTTCCATGGAATCTCCGCCGAACTTGTCCAGGAACGCCTTAGCCAATTCCCAGGCGACCACGTTCTCCATGACCACGCATGCCGCAGGGACCGCACAGGCGTCGGAACGCTCGACCTGAGCCGTGAACGGCTCCTTCGTATCGATGTCCACGCTCTGCAGCGGCTTGTACAGTGTCGGAATCGGCTTCATGACGCCGCGGACCACAACGGGCATGCCGTTCGTCATGCCGCCTTCGAAGCCGCCGAGCCGGTTGCTGCCCCGGTGGTAGCCCCGGGCCGGATCGTACAGGATTTCGTCATGGACCTGGGAGCCGCGCAGGGTTCCCGCCTCAAAGCCGATGCCGATTTCAACGCCCTTGAACGCGTTGATCGACATGACCGCTCCGGCAATGGCGCTGTCCAGCTTGCGGTCATACTGCACATAGGTGCCTAGCCCGACCGGCAGTCCGACCGCGATGCATTCCACGATTCCTCCGATGGAATCGCCCTCTTCCTTGATCTGGTCAATGTAGGCTTCCATCTTCTTCTCGGTTTCCTTGTCCGTTACGCGGACGGAAGACTCCTCCGTACGGGCAATCAGCTCGTCAATCGGCAAATCGCTGACAGGAGCCTCGATCTCACCGATCCGGATCACCTGGCCGGCGATCTTCACGCCGAATGCTTCAAGGAACTGACGCGCCACAGCACCGCAGGCTACGCGCGCAGCCGTTTCGCGGGCACTGGAACGCTCCAGCACATTGCGCAAATCCGTCTGATTGTATTTCAGACCGCCGTTCAAATCCGCATGGCCGGGACGCGGCCGATTCACGCGGCGCTTCTCTTCGTCCGAACCGGGAATCGGCTCGATATTCATAATATTACGCCAGTGGGTCCAGTCGTTGTTCTCCACAACAAGCGCTACGGGAGCGCCAGTCGTCTTCCCGTGGCGGACACCGCCAACGATTTGCGCTGTATCCTTCTCGATCTGCATCCGGCGGCCCCGGCCGTATCCCTTCTGCCGCCGCTGAAGCTGAAAATTCAGTTCCTCAAAATTCAAAGTAAGATTGCTTGGCAGACCTTCGATTATCGCCGTCAGCTGGGGACCGTGCGTCTCCCCTGCCGTTAAATAACGTAAACTCATGCTGCGTTCCCCCTTCGCGCTTTCAAACTGTAAACTGCTAAAATCCGTAATGACCTTTGCTCATTATAGTATAGGGAAATCCATTTTGACAAGAATGCGAAGAGCTGGCCGGCCTCATGTTCCTGAACGACAAACGCCGCCCGAAACTCCGGTTACGGAGCGGGGCGGCGTGTGGCGGCCTGCATACTCAATATATAAGCATCCGGCCGGAAGTGAAGGCGGGCATCGCCCTCAGCTACCGATCACCCGGTCATGCAGCTTGTACGGGTTCCTTGCTTCCTCCTGCCGAAGCAGCTGCAGCAGCTGAGCTTCCTCGACACCGAGAATTTGACCGCATTCCTTGACGGTTATATAGCCGCGCCGGTATGCGTCGAAGACCTTGACTTTGTCCATGGGGTACAACCTTTCGCCATTAAACTCGATTCTATGACTAGTATCTCTGCCAAAGAACGAAAGTATACCTCTCCACCTCCACATCCGCGTCAAGCATCAGGCTGGTTCACCAGCCGGTGCTTATTTTTTACGGTAGAAGAAAGTCTCCGTCGATTCGAATCCGTATTTGCCCGGTGTAAAAATCTGCTCCGTGCTGCCGACGAACAAATATCCGCCCGGACGGAGACTGGCCGAAAATTTGTGGTACAGCTTATCCTTCGCTTCTTCGGTGAAGTAGATCATAACGTTCCGGCAGATAATGAGATCAAAACCGGTGTCAAACTTATCCAGCAGCAGGTTCTGCTTGCGGAAATCAATATTCTTCTTGAACGTATCGCTGATCTCGTACATGGCGCCCTGCGGTGTGAAATACCGGGACACGACATCCCGCGGAACATCCTTAAGCGAACGCTCCAGGTACAATCCCTGCTTGGCCTTCGCCAGCGCTCCGTCGTCAATGTCGCTTGCCACGATGCTGCAGTCCGTGAGGATTTTCTTATCGGCCAGTATGGTTGCGAGCGTGTACGGCTCCTCGCCGGTCGAGCAGGCCGCGCTCCACAGCTTAAGCCGCTTGCTGCGGGTCAGAAGCTCCGGAAGGATTACATCGCGCAGCACTTCCCACCGGTTGGGGTTGCGCCAGAACTCGGAGACGTTAATTGTCATCCGGTCCAGGAACTCGTAGAACAGCTCTTTGTCCTTCATCATGGCGGAGTAGAAGTCGGCGAAGGTGCGGTATCCGTTCTTTGTGCGGAGCGTCGTAAGCCGCCGCTTCATTTGGGCTTCCTTGTACTGCGACAGGTCTATGCCCGTGCTTTTGTTGACACTTTGAATAAATCCGATGTAATCCGGGTCTGCCGCTGTCAGTTCGCGTTCAGGCAACATTATGATCTACCCCCGTAAATAATTCCCCGTAATTAATGACCCGGTTCAGGTCCAGGCCGCAATAGCTTTGTTGTAATCATTCAGTTCGCCGGGAGCGAAGAAGTTCGCGATTTCTCTTTCTGCGCTCTCGGGTGAATCCGATCCGTGAATCAGGTTGAGAGGCGTATGGCTGGCAAAATCGCCGCGGATCGTACCGGGCAGCGCTTCGCCTACCTTGGTCTTTCCGATCAGCAGACGGGATAGAGCAATGACATCATCGGCTTCCCAAACCATGGCGAACACGGGACCTGACGTAATAAAAGAGACAAGGCCCGGAAAGAAATCCTTGCCTTCATGCTCGGCATAGTGCCGTTTGGCTTGCTCTTCGGTGACCAATGTCAGTTTGGCTGCGACAAGCTTGAAGCCCTTGTCCTCCAAACGGGCTACGATACGGCCGATCAATCCACGCTGCACGCCGTCAGGTTTGATCATCAAAAACGTCTTTTCCATGGTTAGCACTCTCCATTTCCAAATGCGATGATGGTCTTTTTTCGATATTTTATCAAAAACACTGGCGGCTGTTAACTTCTAATATCGGAATGAAACCGCTTTTCAATAAGCTCTCCCTGTCACAAAATAAGCAATCTCGCGCAAATTCCCTTTGGTTCGGTTGCTTGGAAGCTGATCGAGCGCATGCAGCGCCTTGTCGATATAACGGGAGGCCAGTTCTTCGGACCGGGAAATCCCTTCTCCGGAAAGGATCAGATTGATGGCGCGGCCCACAGTGGCGCGGCCCGAACGGATCAGTTCCAGTTCCTCCAGAAGCTGCGAACGAAGCCGGCTGTCCTGCAGGGTGTAAATCACTGGGAGTGTGATGTTGCCTTGGCGCATATCACTCCCCGGCGGCTTCCCGATCTGCTTCTCGGTTCCCGAGAGGTCGAGCAGATCATCGCGGATCTGGAAGGCCATGCCTACGTTGTAGCCATAGCTGTACAGCAGCCGCGCCGCCTCTGGTGCCGCTTCGGCGGCAAGGGCGCCGAGCTGGCAGCTAATGGCGATCAGGAGCGCCGTCTTGCGGCGGATGCGCCGCAAATAATGGCGGACGCTCTGCTCGCTGTTAAAGAAATCGCGGATCTGCTCCATTTCGCCGACAGACATCTCGACCATCGCCTTCGACAGAATCTGGTGGATCCGCGGATTCGGCAGCTCGGCGGTGATACCCAGCGCCTTGGCATAGATATAATCGCCGGTGTACATGGCGATTTTGTCTCCCCATTTGGCTTTGACAGTCGGCTCGCCGCGCCGTGTGTCAGCGTCGTCGATGACGTCGTCGTGGACCAGCGACGCGCTGTGAATCAGCTCTAGCGGAATGGCGACCCGCTTCAGCTTGTCAAGGTCATAGCGGCCGAATTTGCCGCCCATCAGCACGAAGACAGGGCGAAGCCGTTTGCCGCCTGCCTTCAAGAGATGCAGCGACGTCTCCTCAAGAAGCGCGTCATCTCCCTGAACGCTACGGTACAGCTCCTTCTCCAGCGCTTCCATATCCCGGTTCAGCAGACCGAACATTTGCAGTCGTTTCATTTCTTCACCCGTGTCAGCAGATTGTCGTTCCAGAACTCCATTTTCACTTGCTGCGGCAGCAGTCCCAGCTCATGGGCATAGCGGAAATAGAGATTCAGTCCTTCCTGCTGCCTTTCCCCAAAATCATAACACAAATTGCGGAAATATCCGTACCAGTAGCCTTCGCTTCCCCCGATCTTCGCCACAGCGTCCATGACGATGGGCTCCAGATCGCCAAATCCCTTTCGCTTGCTCGCGGCAAAAGCTTCATATATGCGCTGGATTCGTTCCGGTTCTTCCTCCGCAGCCCGCCGGCTGGCCGCCCATACGGCGAAGGTCATTCCGCAGCCCGTCCACGATTTCCACAGCTCCCCGAGATCCGTCACCCGGTAGCGGGAGTTGCTCCAGCCGGCCCGAATGGCATGATCCCCGATCAGCAGACAGGCGTCCGCGGTCTTCATCATTTGCTCCAGATCGGGCTCTGCGGCAACATACTGCGGTCTTCCGCCCACTGCCTTTTCAAGCAGGATCTTAAGCAGGTTGACCGAGGTGGCGGACGTATTCGTCACGGCTACCGTGCCCGATGCAGCTTCCTCCAGCGTTCCTTTTGAAAAGAGAAAGATCGAGCGAACGGGCCCATCCGAACTGACGGACAGGTCCGGCAGCAGCAGCAGCCGGTCGCTCGCTTCCGCATAGGCGAAGGAGGAGAGCGCCCCGACATGGATTTCTCCTTCCGCCATCCCCCTGTTGAGACGGGAAGGCACTTCGCTCACCAGCGTAGCCGGGAAAGGAAGCGCCGAAGGATTAAAGTGATGATACACCGGCCAGGAGTTGGTATAGCTGATTTTGCCGATAACGGCGGGTTCTTCGTTCTTCATGATGTCACTCTCCCCATCTGCGGAATAATGCGTGATCGATCCCGAAGCTGTCCAGCACCTTGCCGACCATGAAGTCGACCATGTCCTCCAGACTCTGCGGCCCGAAATAAAAAGCCGGCATGGCCGGAATCATCCGCACGCCCAGCCGGGACAGTTTCAGCATATTTTCCAAATGGATGGCATGCAGCGGCGTCTCGCGGGGAACGAGCACAAGCGGGCGTCCTTCCTTGAGCATCACATCCGCCGCCCGGGTCATGAGATTGTCCGACGAGCCGTTCGCCACCGCCGAGAGCGTGCCCATGGAGCACGGCATGATGATCATGCCATGCGTCCGGAACGAGCCGCTCGCGATAGAGGCGCCAATGTCCGCAATCGGATGATACTCTAGAGTCCCCTGCAAGCCGCCGAAGCGTTGATTCAGGACTCCTTCACGGTCGGTTACATCCCAGCCCAGCTCTTCCTTGATCACCCGCCAGCCCGCATTGCTGATGACCAGATGGACGGGGAAACCTAGCGACAGCAGATTCTCGGTCAGGCGAACGCCGTACACCGCTCCGCTGGCCCCCGTTATTCCGACGACAAAGCCTTTGGAGTTCGCTATGTTCATCTGTAAGTCTGCACCACCAAGTCAATCAGGGTAAAAGAGAACACCACGATGCTCAGCACGCCGTTCATGGTGAAGAATGCAGTTTGAAGGCGACTCAGGTCGCTCGGAGATACGATGTTGTGTTCATAAAACAAAATGATATAAGCGATAATCATGCCTGCGATGTACCACCAGCTTAAGTGCGCCATGAACAACAGGGAAATAAATCCGACGCCGGTCAGGAAATGAAACACCTTCGCGATTCGAAGCGCGCCCGCCACACCGAAGCGGACCGGGATGGAATAAAGGCCCTCCTTGACGTCGAATTCGACGTCCTGGCAGGAATAAATAACGTCAAAGCCGGCCGTCCAGAAGACGATCGTGAAATAGAAGACCATGGCTGTCAAATCCACCTTGCCGGTTACGGCGACCCAGCCGCCGAGCGGTGCAAGCGCTATGGTCAAGCCGAGGATAAGGTGACAGGCCCAGGTGAAGCGTTTCGTGAAGGAATAGAAGACAAGCAAAAAGACCGCGATCGGCAGCAGCTTGGCCGAGAGCGGGTTCAGCTTCGAAGCGGCCCAGAACAGCAAAAGGAAAGAAATAGCAACAAAGATGACCACTTCGCCCGCTTTGAGCAGCCCTGCCGGGATAGCTCTTCCGGATGTTCGGGGATTCTTGGCGTCGCTCACCCGGTCGATCAGCCGGTTAAGGCCCATCGCCGCACTGCGCGCGCCGAACATCGCCACCAGTATCCACCCGATATCCCGCCATGTCGGCAGCCCGCCGGTCACGACGCTTGATCCGAGCAGCGCGCCCATGAATGCGAAGGGAAGGGCGAATACCGTATGTTCGAATTTGATCATTTGCAGAAAAATGCCGATTTTCTTAAACATCCTGATTCTCCTTGATCCCAATATGTAAAGCTGCGATGCCTCCGGTCAAGGGATAGGATTCCACGCTCTGGAGTCCCGTATCGCGGAAGATTTGCTCCAGCGCCTTCCGGTCAGGGAACAGCGCGAGCGATTCGGGAAGCCACTTGTACTGCTGATAACTCTTGGCGAACAATTTGCCCATCATAGGGAGCAGACGCGTAAGATAGAAATAATAAATGCCTTTAAACGGCTGTACAGTAGGCTTGGACAGCTCCAGACAGACCACCATGCCGCCGGGCTTCACCACCCGCTGCATTTCGCGGAGCACCTGAACAGGGTCCGGAACATTGCGCAGGCCGAAGCCGATCGTCGCGTAGTCGAAGGAATTGTTTCCGAAGGGAAGCTTCATGGCGTTGCCCTGGACGAGCGAAACCCGGTCCGAAAGACCATGCTCGTTCACCTTCTTGCGGCCTACTTCCAACATGCCTTCACTGAAATCGAGGCCCACAACGCTCCCGGTTCCGCTCTTCTCCGCTAGCGATATCGTCCAGTCGCAGGTGCCGCAGCACAGATCAACGGACGTATCTCCGCAGCGTACGCCCATCTTGTCCATGGCGAACCGCCTCCAAGCTTTATGTCGCCGGAAGCTGAGAATATCGTTCATAATGTCATATTTGCCGGCGATCTTCTCGAATACGGAATGAACGTACTGCTCCTTCGGCTTCGTTCCGTTTCCGCCGGCCGTTGTCGTCTTGTTCATGCAGTTGATTAGGCCTCCCCCGCGGCTTGTCCCGAAATTTTATGCTGCAGAAGAAAGCGGTCAAGCGTAGTCCGCAGCTCCCGAATCAGCGTCTCATCCTTGAGTTCCTTAAGCACCTCATGAATGGCATCAATCGCCTGATGCAGCTTGTCGGTAAGCAGGGAATCGCATTTATACTTCATCTTCAGCTTCTTCCAGTCTTTGTTCTCCAGCTTCCGCTCCCGCAGCTGCCGTCTTTCTTCCTCGGTGCCCGATTCGAGCAGATGCCAAAAACTATAGCCTTCAAGCCCCAGTTCCGGCAATTCTCCCCGCTTCAGTTCCAGGGCAACAGTCTCACACTGGGTAAATTCCGCCAGCAGCCTGCGCCAAGGCTCCACGAGTGTCTGGTCAATCAAGGGTGTAAAAGACAGGAACAAGCTCATGTTCAGCTGAAGCGCACTCTGCAAGTAGGCTTCGGCTGTAAACATCAGTTCCTTGGCTTTGATATACATCTGAGCCTTCAGCACGTTGAAATTGGCGATGGCTGCGCTGAGAGAGCCAACCATGCCGATTTCTCCGCTGCCTGCAAGCAGACGATAGAACCAGCTGCTGAAAAAATCGCCGGCCAGCACCTTCAGCTGGCGGGAGCGCATGGCCTCCTCATTCCGGGACCCGGCTTCGTCAACGGACTCATGCGTATCCAGTCCGAGCTGCACCAGTGCGGTTACGAGTGCGTACAGCTCAGCGTCCGGCTGCCTGCGGGAGGCATGGTTCAAAAAAGTGTAGAGTAAAGATCCGCGGGCGTCCGAAAGCGGCGGCAGTTCCGTATGCCGCCGGATCATGTCGTAGTCCGTATAAGATTTAGCCAGTTGCGGTATGCGGTACGGTTTCATTTCAGCCTCCGAGCCCAAATTAATATTGACCGATCGATTGTTCACAATCTTGACTATTATAGCATATGTTAAGGGGCCGCGCACGGCCCGGTATTGTCTCATCCAGCCTTACACTACTTCTATTACCCGGTTCAGGGAACGATGAACTGATTTTTCCACAGGCTGGTTTCGCTTATCCGCAGCGCGGACTTCAAGGAAGGAGGCAGAGGGATATTTCCGGCATTCTCCAGTTCCTCAAGCAATTCGGGAGTCAGCTCCGAACGCCTCGCATCGGCAGCCAGCAGAAGCCGTGAAGAGCCGATCCAGCGGTCCTCGGCCATAATCCGCAGCAGGACCTGATTGGCGTTCTCGGTGTTCCGGAAGGCGAAAGAGAGCGCATTCGACATGTCGGCGTACACATCCCCCGGCCGAACAGCAGTGTCGGTTACTTTCAAGTCCAGGGACAGTACGCCCTCTTCCCAACTCACGCTTCCGATCGGCAGGTGAAAGGAAATGCTTCCTAATGCGTCCACCAGATTGCCCTCCCCCAGCACCAGCTTGTCAGTTCGCTGCGAGAAGGTCTCCACCGTGCCGGAAGCAGCCTTGGGCGATGACTGAAGAATCTCCATCCGGGGGAGCAGCAGAGCCGAAGCCGCTGTAACAACAAGAGCTGCTCCGATCCACCATGAACGGTTCACCGCGACTCCCCCTTCCGTGTTGCCTACGCAGACGCTGTGCCTGGACGCGGGCCTATATCCTCTTATATGTTAAAAAAAAGCAGGCTATGCCTGCCGGTCAGATCCCGCTCTCGATTTGGCCGTGCTTCGTCATAATCTCGGCTCTGCCGCGGATCTTCATTGCCGAGGTGTGATCGGTAAACTGGGCGATATAGACTTCGCCTTTGTCCAGCTTCTCCGTGTGATGAAATCGGGTGTCCAGACCTCGTGTAAGCCCCATAACCTGAACGCCATTCTCCTTCGCCTTGATAACGATATAATCACTGTCCGACGGATCGGGCAGTCCCTCATTTCTGCTTTCGCTCATCCCTGTACCCTCCTTATGGAAAAACCTGCATGATCGCAATGTAAAAACAAATGCCGCCTGAGAGGGCGGCATGGTTGTTGTTCTTGAATATAGAAGACATATGTAGAAATCTTATTTAATTCCGTCTTTAAGCGCTTTGCCCGGTTTGAATGCCGGAACCTTGCTCGAAGGAATTTCGATTTCTTCACCGGTCTGCGGATTGCGGCCTTTGCGTGCGGAACGCTCGCGCACTTCGAAGTTTCCAAATCCGACCAGCTGCACTTTGTCCCCGTTCTGAAGAGCTTCCGTAATTGCTTCGAATACGGCGTCCACAGCTTTGGTTACATCCTTCTTGGGAAGTTCGGTTGCTTCCGTCACTTGGTTGATCAAATCAGATTTATTCATTTCTTCTCACCTCCCTGGCTAATTCTCCGATATTGTTCACTGTTTCCGTTTCAGCGTAAAATATACGTGATTATTGCGTTTTGTGGAGCGTGGACCGCATCCATACCCGGATGCGCAACAAATTTATAGTAATACAGGCTCTCCATAATTTCAAGCGTTCTGAAAAAAACAAGCTGAAATGATTCCCTCGCCCGTCCTAATCTTCCTGAACCGGACAGACCAACAGACGGGCGGTCAGCCGGATTTTAACCGGGAGCCCATTCCGCTCATGCCAAAAAACGGGGCCGCTGGACCCCGTTTTCTTCACACTTTTATATGAACAGTGGCTATGCTTTAGAGAATGATGGCGATCAGTCCGCCAGAGCCCTCGTTGATGATGCGTCCCAGCGTCTCCTGCAGCTTGTAGCGCGCGTTGTCGGGCATCATCGCGATTTTGCCCTGGATGCCTTCCCGGACGATGCTGTGCAGCGAGCGGCCGAATATATCCGACTCCCAGATCTTGATCGGATCGTTCTCGAAATCCTGCATCAAATACCGGACCAGCTCCTCGCTCTGCTTCTCGGTGCCGATGATCGGCGAGAACTCCGACTCGACATCGACGCGGATCATATGGATCGAAGGAGCCGTCGCCTTCAGGCGTACGCCGAAACGCGTTCCCTGCCGGATCAGCTCCGGTTCGTCGAGCGCCATTTCAGCCAGGGACGGTGCAGCGATGCCGTAACCGGTCGTCTTGACCATCTCCAGCGCTTCGGAGAACCGGTCGTATTCCCGCTTGGCATGTGCGAATTCCTGCATCAGTTGAAGCAGGTGGTCCTTGCCCCGGATCTCGACGCCTACGACTTCCATCAGCACCCGGTCATACAGCTCTTCCGGAGCGAACAGATCGATCTCGGCAACACCCTGGCCCATGTTCATGCCGCTAAGTCCCGCTCTGTCGATGAAATCGTACTCGGTGAACTGGGAGACGAGCCGGTCGACATCGCGCAGGCGGCGGATATCCTTGACCGTATCGCGGACCGAATTCTCATAGCTGCTCCGCAGCCAGTGATTCTCCGGAAGCACCATGACCCAGCTCGGCAGATTCACATTCACTTCATGAACCGGGAATTCATAGAGCACTTCGCGCAGCACGCCGGTTACGTCATCCTCGCTCATGGTAGCTGCGCTGAGCGTCATTACCGGTATATCATATTTGGCTGCCAGTTCGCTGCGCAGCGACTGAGTCTCCTCGGCTTTGGGATGCGTGGAGTTGATTACCAGGACGAAGGGCTTGCCGACTTCCTTCAGCTCCGCAACAACCCGTTCTTCCGATTCAACATACGAGCCGCGCGGAATTTCCGCAACACTGCCGTCGGTCGTGACGACAACGCCAAGCGTCGAATGCTCCTGGATGACCTTGCGCGTGCCGATCTCGGCCGCTTCCTGGAACGGAATCGGCTCCTCGAACCACGGAGTGGAGATCATCCGGGGACCGTTCTCATCCTCATATCCCTTTGCTCCCTCAACCGCATACCCGACACAGTCGACGAGCCGGACATTCACTTCCAGACCCTCTGCCACCTTGATCTGCACCGCGTTGTTAGGAACAAATTTGGGTTCCGTGGTCATGATCGTCTTGCCGGCTGCGCTTTGAGGCAGCTCATCCACTGCGCGGACGCGGTCCGCCTCGCTCGTAATGTTGGGCAGGACGATCGTTTCCATAAAGCGTTTGATAAACGTTGATTTACCTGTGCGGACCGCGCCGACGACTCCCAGATAGATGTCCCCGCCGGTACGTTCGGCAATGTCCTTGAAAATATCCACTTTTTCCAAAAGAGATCCCTCCTCATATACTTCCGAAGAAAAATGCCTGAAGAGCATCGGCTTCGCGCTTGCCGCCGGTATTCATCGCCTGCATGGCCGCGTGTTCTGTAGACCGGCGTATGGCCTTCGGCGGAAGCTTGACCGCCCGGGTCCGCAAGGCCCGCTTCCAGCCCTGGCTGAGCCGAACGCTCGGACATGCATTTGGACTAGTATCATCATATGTACCCGCTGAGGATTTATGACCTGCCGTCCGCGCAATTTCGTTGCGGTTTCTTCGTGGTGCATGCTGGTGCGGCAGACCTTTGCCGGCATCCGGAAGCTTTCTCATCATCTGTATGCGGGCCGATTCTCTATTAGAACTTTTCCCTTGTCTTTACTCTCTCAATTAATAAAAGCGCCTGCCCCAACCGGGACAAGCGCTGTGGATCTATTCAAAAAAATACCGCCTTACACTCTGCCTCCGGCGTGAGGAGTCACCATAAGCGGTC
>RCUO01000211.1_pt1 | contig 36028 bp, 22 predicted proteins | sample 2166161 | NCBI WGS metagenome assembly RCUO01 (sample SAMN09932617, study PRJNA488358) | compost metagenome | feature: garden; material: soil; isolation source: compost soil in cyclohexanecarbonitrile-enriched culture | place: Germany: Experimental Botanical Garden Goettingen | collected 2016-01-27
AGAGGGCGCCGCTTTGTGTACAGCTCGGCGGCGGGGGGACTTACTTCGCCGCAGCGGCAGGTGCCCTCGGCCTTCATCATCGTGTCGCGGGCAGCCTTGAACGGATTGCCTTCGTAGCCGTTGAACCAACGAACCCTGCCGCGAACCGCGCCCAACAAAAAAGGCGGCGCCCTGCGGGCGCCGCCTTCCATGGAGCATGGCGCAGGGTCGGCTCAGTCGATCAACGCCGCCTCGCGCTGCCGGAACACCGATACCGCTTGGTACAGTGCGCCTGCCTGCGACTGCAGTTCACGTGCCGCTGCAGTGGCTTCTTCCACCAGGGCCGCATTCTGCTGCGTGGCCTGGTCCATCTGCACCACCGTCTGGTTGATCTGCTCGATACCGGAGGACTGCTCCTGCGATGCTGCCGAGATCTCGCGCATCAGGTGGCTTACGTTCTCCACGCCGCCGACGATGCCCTGCATGCGTTGTCCGGCATCGGCCACCAACTGGGCGCCCTCGCCGACCTGACGACCTGCCTCGTCGATGAGGACCTTGATCTCCTGGGCTGCCGCCGCCGATCGCTGCGCCAGCACACGGACCTCGCTGGCGACGACCGCGAACCCGCGGCCCTGCTCGCCGGCGCGTGCCGCTTCAACCGCAGCGTTGAGCGCGAGGATGTTGGTCTGGAAGGCAATGCCGTCGATCACGCCGGTAATGTCGCCGATCCGCTTGGACGCGCCTTCGATGGCCTGCATGGTGTCGACCACCCGCTGCATGGCGTGGTTGCCATCACTCGCCGCGCCCTGGGTGGAGGCGGCCAGTTCACTGGCCTGTCGCGCGTGCGCTGCATTCTGGCGCACGGTGGCGGTCAGCTCTTCCATCGAAGCGGCGGTTTCCTGCAGATGCGCAGCCTGTCGTTCGCTGCGCTCGGACAGTGCGCCGTTGCCGGCGGCGATTTCGCTGGCGGCCGTGCTGATGGTGGTGGCGCAGTGCTGGATGTGGCCGACCATGCGTGCCAGCTGGCCGGCAGTTGCGTTGGCATCGCGCTGGATGGCGGCGAATGCGCCGTGATACTCGCCCTGCATGCGGCGGTCGAGATCGCCGTTGGCCATCGCCGAGAGCATCTGCCGCACTTCGTCGACCGTGCTGCCCAGGGTGTCCAGCAATTGGTTGATGCCACCGGTCAGGCCGTCGAGGAAGCTGGCGCCTTCGCTGGCCTGCAGGCGCTGTTCGAGATCACCGTGTGCGGCGGCATCGACAATCCCGGCAACGGCATTCTCCAGCGTCAGCTCATGGGTGCGGTCATGCCATTCCACCGCAAAGCCCAGCCGCGCGCCCTGTGCGTCGAACACCGGGGTGACCACCTGGGCGAAATGCACCGGCCCGATCCGTACCTTGCCGTGATGCGTCACCTGCAGCCCGTTGAGGATGCCGCGGATGCGGTCCGGGTTGGCATGGAAACGATGGATGCTGCTGCCGACCAGCCGCTCTGCGTCGAAATCGGGGAACGCCTGGCGCAGTGTGGCCTGCTGGTTGCGCAGCAGCGCCACCACCGAACGGTTGACGTAGCGGATGACGTGATCGTTGTCGGCAATCATCATCGCCGTGCGCGAGGCATCAAGTGCCTGGCGGATCTGCGCGTTCTCGGCGTGCGCCTCGGCTTCGCGGCCACGCTGCGCCTGCACGTGACGTGCGGTATCGGCCAACGCGTGGGCCAGTGAACCGGGTGCGTAGCTGCGTGCATCGCTGTGTGCACCGAGGTCGGCGCACGTGGCGATGGCGCGTGCCAGTGCGGCCAGGCGGTGCGGTCCGTGCCCCAGCGCTTCACTCTGTTGGCGCAGGCGCGCGGCGGTCTGGCCCAGAACCAGCGTCAGCACCGCCAGGGCAGTGGCGTTCAACAGCGGCGGCAGGACGGCCGCTCCTTCAAGCAACGGTGCCAGTACTGCAATGACGCCGATGGCGCCGGCCAGCCACAACGGCAGGCGGTCACGCTGGGTGAGCAGCACGCCCAGCAGCAGTGCAGTCGGCAACGCGGCATTCAATCCGCCGATATGGCAGAGCAGGCTCAACTGCAGGGACAGCACTACCGCCAGGCCGTTGCGCGCGATGGCCTGGCCGGCCTGGCGCAAGCCCAGCCAGGCGGCTGGCAGTACCGCGGCGGCAACGGCGCTGGTGGCGGGCAGCGACATACCGCGCACGGCCAGCACCAGGCCGATCGCTGCGAACGCCACGCTGCCCAGCAGCAGGCGACGATCGCCCCGCTGTGCCAGCTGTTGCAGATAAGGGACACGGCCCTGGTCGGGCGGGCGGGAGGACGCAATGGACATCGGCAACTCCTGGATCAACGGACGGCAGCGGCCATGCAACGCGCTGCGCGGATCAGCGCAACGACGGCAGGGTCGGGAAATTCGGGGAATGCGGCGCAGGCTGCGACGCGGAGGACAGACACCGTGACCACATCCTGTGGATGACGGTGCAGCAGACGGGACATGCGGTCTTCCTTGCAGAACCAGGAACGAGCCGCAGGCACAAAGGGCCTGCGTGCTGTGGGCGCAGGGGCCCACTACCGTTCTATCGGCCGCACTGGCGCAGAGTGAAGTGCGCGCAGCCGACGATGGTCAGCGCGCGTTGCTGCTTCCGCTCAGGAATGCATCGATGACCGCGGCAACCTGTGCCGGGTGTTCCATGTGCAGATGATGGTTGCCGGGGAATACCGCCAGGCGGCCATCACGCAGGTGCTGCAGGCGCTCACTGCGCATCGGCTCGGGATAGTACGACTGCGCAGGCGTGGCGTAGATCACCTGGGTCGGGCAGCTGATGGCCTGCAGCAGGTTGTCGATCTGGCCTTCGCTGAGACGGATCGCAGTGGGCAGCATCAGGCGCGGATCGCTGCACCAACGATAGCCGCCTTCGACCGGCTCGACACCGCGTTCGACCAGCAGGCGTGCGCAGCCTTCGCTGAGCTGGTTGGTCATCATCCGCGCCCGGATCGGTGCGGCCAGATCGGGGAACACGCGCAGCTGCTTGCGTGCGAGTGCACGGGTGGCATCGACGTGTTCGCGCAGACGGTTGGCGGTGTCTTCTTCCGGTCCGCGCAGGCCGCCGAGCGCCTCGATGGCGACCAGGCGTTCGATGCGATCACTGACCGCTGCGGTGAGGCTGGCGATGCCGGCACCCATCGAATGGCCCATCAGGGTGAACCGGTCCCAGCCCAGCGCGTCGGCGACATCGAGCACATGGGTGATCGCCGCCGGCGTGGTGTACACCGCACCAGTGGGCAGATGTGCGCTGTGGCCGTGTCCGGGCAGGTCGATCGCCACCAGATCCAGTTGTGGCAGATGCGGCGCCAGCGGTACGAAGCTGGCCGCGTTGTCGAGCCAGCCGTGCAGGGCCAGCACGCGCGGTCCGTCGCCCGCACGGCGCAGGCCGGCAACGCGGACGCCTGCGACCTGCAGTTCAAACGGCTGCAGGGTCATGCCAGCGAGGCCACGGCCAGCCGAGCCAATGCGCGGGCGTGTTCCGGCTCGGCGTTGAGGCAGGGGATGTAACGCATCTGCGCGCCGCGCTCGGCCAGCGTTTCGGTGAAGCCCATGGCGACTTCTTCCAGTGTTTCCAGGCAGTCGGTGGCAAACCCGGGGCAGACCACGTCGATCTTTTTTACGCCAGCTTCGGCCAGCTCCCACAGGCTGGGTTCGGCGTAGGGCTGCAGCCAGCGTTCGCGGCCGAAGCGCGACTGGTAACCCAGCTGCCACTCGTCTGCGCCCAGGCCCAGCGCCGCGGCGATCGCGCGTGCACTGGCCTCGCAGCGCTGCGGATAGGGATCGCCGGCATCGGCAAGGCGTTGTGGAATGCCATGGAAGGAGAACATCAGCTTCTGGCCGCGACCCTGCTGCTGCCAATAGCGCTGGATCGAGCCGGCGACGGCGGCAACCCAGTCGGGATCGATCGAATAGTCCTGCACCAGACTGACGGTGACCTGCGGGTTCCTGCGCTGCCAGGCATCCACGCGGTCTTCGACCGAGGCGGTGGTGGTGGTCGAATACTGCGGATACAGCGGCAATACCACGATGCGGCGCACGCCCTCGGCGGCCAGCCGATCCAGTTCGGCGGTCAGCGCAGGTTCGCCGTAGCGCATCGCGTGGCGTACGCGCAGCGTCGGCAGCAATGCCTGCATGGCCTGCGCCAACTGGCGGGTGTGGACCATCAGCGGCGAGCCTTCCGGCAGCCACACCTGGGCGTACTTGGCGGCCGAACGGCCACTGCGCAGCGGCAGGATCAGGCCGCGCAGCAGGGGCTGCCACAGCAGTGCCGGTAGGGCGACCACGCGCGGGTCGGACAGGAATTCGGCCAGGTAACGACGAACAGCGGGAGCCGTCGGCGTCTCGGGCGTGCCTAGGTTGACCGCCAATACGGCGGTATCGGGTGCGTCGAGCATGGGCGCTATTGTCGCCGATTCCATCGTCACGTCGGCATGCAGGCTTCGCATCGATGTCATTGCTGAGGCCAATGTGCGCAGGCAACGCTCATTGGGGATTCATCACAACACTACTAATTTCAGTCACTTGCTATATCTTCCTATGGACTGACTTCTGGAGCCTGCCATGCGTCGCCCGATCCAAGCCCTGCTGATCGCCGCCAGCCTGCTGTCCAGCCAGGCCATGGCCGGACCGCAGGAAGACCAGCGCGCCCGCAACGCGGTGCGTGTACTGGCTGAAATCCAGGGAATCCCTGAACAGGGCATTCCGGACAAATTGCTCGACGAAGGCCGCGCGGTCATCGTCATTCCCGACACGATCAAGGCCGGTCTGGTGATCGGCGGACGCCGTGGCCACGGCCTGATGTCGGTGCGCATGCCCAACGGTGCGTGGTCCAACCCGGTATTCATCAAGCTCACCGGCGGCAGCATCGGCTTCCAGGCCGGTGTGCAGTCCTCCGACGTGGTGCTGGTGTTCCGCAACGACCGCAGCCTGGACAACCTCGTCAACGGCAAGTTCACCCTCGGCGCCGATGCCGGTGTGGCCGCCGGTCCGGTGGGCCGCAATGCCGCCGCCGCCACCGATGGCCAGTTGAAGGCTGAGATCTGGTCGTGGTCGCGCGCCCGTGGCCTGTTCGCAGGCGTTGCCTTGGATGGTGCGATCCTGCAGATCGACGATGCCGCCAATCTCGACGCCTACGGCAGCAACACCACGCCGCGGATGATCTTCGAGGGACGCGCGGCTGGCTCGCCGTCAATGGATGTGGTCGCTTTCCGTGATCGCCTGGAAGAGGCGACCTACGCGGCGCGCAACAACCGCAACGGTGGCAATGACGCACCGCGTCCGGCCGCCGCTGCAGCGCCCCCCCCGGCGCCTGTTCAGGCAGCACCTGCGGCACCGGTTGAAGCGACCACGGCGCCGCTGCAGGCCGTGCCGCAGACCCCGCCGCCGGCCCAGCAGGGTTTCCAGCCGGTCAATGACGGTGAAATCCGCACTGAAACGCTGGGCAACAACTGACTTTCGTCACGCGCGCCGGCTTACAGCCGGTGCGCTATGCTCGGCAATCTGATCACTAACGTAACGAGCGACTTATGGGCAGTTTCAGCATCTGGCATTGGTTGGTCGTGCTCGTCATCGTCCTGCTGGTGTTCGGCACCAAGCGCCTGACCAGTGGTGCCAAGGATCTCGGCTCGGCGGTCAAGGAATTCAAGAAGGGCATGCACGACGAAGACAAGCCGAACGCACAGTTGGGCGATGAGTCGCGCAGCCAGGACGCCGCGCGCACCGCGCAGGACGAGCACGACCGCAACGCGCGTTGATCCGGAGCGGTTGCGGTGTTTGATATCGGCTTCAGCGAACTGCTGGTGATCGCGGTTGTCGCCTTGGTGGTGCTCGGACCTGAGCGCCTGCCCAAGGCGGCCCGCTTCGCCGGGCTGTGGGTGCGCCGCGCGCGTAATCAATGGGATTCGGTCAAGCAGGAACTGGAACGCGAACTGCAGGCCGAAGACATCAAGCGGCAGATGCAGGACGTGCGCCAGGGCATGCAGGACACCGAGAACCAGCTGCGTGCCAGCGGTGAAGCCGTGCGCCGCGAGGCCGAGCAGATGCAACAGCACAGCGACACGCTGGCGCAGCAGGTGCGTGCACCCGCCCCGGCCGAACAGCCCCCACATCTGGTGGAGGCGACCGGGCCGGTGGTGGCTTCGGCGGAAGGTGCTGCCAATGCGCCCATCACCGTCGAACCTGCGGGCGATACCGATGCTGATGCCGCGGCCGAAACACCCGCCCGCACGGAGCGCCCGTCATGAGCGAACACGACTTCGGCGAAAGTTCGCTGGTGGAACACCTGGTTGAACTGCGCGCGCGCCTGGTGCGTGCGCTGCTGGGCCTGGGCGTGGTTCTGCTGGGCCTGCTGCCATTCACCCAGAAGCTCTACAACGCATTGGCCGAGCCGCTGATCTCGCAGTTGCCCAACGGGCAGACGATGATCGCGACCAATCCGGCCGGCGCCTTCTTCGCGCCGTTGAAGCTGACGTTCTTCGTGGCCTTGTTCGTGGCCGTGCCGTGGCTGCTATACCAGCTGTGGGCCTTCGTTGCGCCGGGCCTGTATGCACGCGAGAAGCGCCTGGCGATGCCGCTGCTGGTCTCGTCGGTGCTGCTGTTCTATACCGGCTGCGCCTTCGCCTATTTCCTGGTGCTGCCGGCGGTCTTCCACTTCCTCACCACCTTCAGCCCGGAAGTGATCGCGATCACGCCGGATGCGAATGCCTACCTGGATTTCGTGCTGGCGATCTTCTTCGCCTTCGGCGGCAGCTTCGAATTGCCGGTGGCGATGGTGATCCTGGTGCTGCTGGGCTGGATCACGCCGCAGCAGTTCAAGGAAGGGCGCGGCTACGCGATCGTCGGCATCTTCGTGCTCGCTGCGATCCTGACCCCGCCGGATGTGGTGTCGCAGCTGATGCTGGCGATCCCGATGTGCCTGCTGTACGAGCTGGGCATCCACGCCGCGCGCTGGCTGGTGCCGTCTTCGGTGGTCAAGAAGCCCGCAGCCTGATTCCGGATGGCGCCGGCCATGCCCGGCGTTCGTGGGGCGAGGTGATATCCATCCGCCGGGCATGGCCCGGCGCTACCGTTGAGCGCCTGCTCAGGCGTGGAAGACGTCGTTGGCAGGCGGCGACTGCGGCACCGGCGGTGCGCCGCGGCTGCCGCGATGCACGAACATCTGCTTCCAGGCCGCATAGACCGCGCCGACATACAGCGGCATCAGCACCGTGGTGAACACCAGCTGCGCGATGAATGCCGCCGCCAATGGGCCGCCGATCAGCATGCCCAGCTGGACCACGATCACGAACAGCACATAGACGCAGAACGCGGCGATCAGGCCGAGCACGGTGAACACGGCGGTGGCGCCGATGTTCTCGATGCAGCCCTGCAGACTCAGGCGCAGCGCATGCATGCCGCTCTGGCGGTCGAACACCACCAGTGCCGGCTGGGTGAACATCGCCAGGGTCAGGGCCACGGCGGTGCAGAACACCAGCAGCATCCACAGCGCGATGCGCTGCGCCGGCAGGTTGGCGACCAGTTCGGCGGCGGTTTCCGGGCTGATCTGCTGCCCGCTGCGGCCGAGTTCCTGCATCTTGGTCATGGTGTCGCTGAAGGCGGTGAAGCCCTCGCGGCCGATCATCAGGTACAGCAGTGCGCCGAGCAGCAGCACGGCCAGCACCTGGATCGCCAGCGGCACCAGCAGGTGGCTGACACGGCGGTCGCGGATCGGCTGCAGCAGGTGGGTGGCCAGGCCGGGACGGCCCTGGTCGATCTCACCCATGGCGTACAGCATGCCGCCGAACATCACCGGTGAAATCACCAGCGTCATCATCTGCAGGGCAAGGCCGGCGGTGCCGGGCAGCATCGTCCCCAGCAGGGTGACCACCCAGTTCACCAGCAGCCAGGTCAGGCCGATCCGCGCCAGCTGCAGCGGCGCACGCCGATACAGCGAGAACGTATCCAGCAACCACTGGGCGCCCGCCGAGGCTGGCAGCTTGCGAATCTCTTTCATGGACATCCGGGAGGGACAGGAGGGGCCGGGCGGTGTGCCCGTGCCGCCGATTATCCCTGTTTTGCCACCGGCTGGGCTGAAGACAGCCGGGCCTGGCGGACAAAGCGCCGCAACAGCTGCCGGGCCAGCGGGGCGGCGCTGACCGCGCGCTCGATGCTGCGCGCACATCCCCCGTGCCGGCCGATGCAGTCAGCGCGTGCGCGCACGTAGCCACGCATGTGGTGGGTGGCAAATTCCGGATGGAACTGCACGCCCCAGGCCTGGCGGCCCCAGCGGAAGGCATGGCAGCCATCCAGCGGCGAACGCGCCAGCACGGCGGCACCCTCGGGTACGCGCAGCACGGTCTGCAGATGGGTGGCATGGGCCGCGAAGTGGCTCGGCAGGCCCTGGAACAAGGGGTCCTGCGCGGCTTGCGGGTCCAGTGCCAGTTCAATCGTTCCCGATTCGCGCCCGGCGGGGTTGTAGGCCACTTCGCCGCCCAGCGCGTGGGCCAGCAGCTGGTGGCCGTAGCAGATGCCGAACACCGGCACGTCGTCGTGCGCGGTCTGCCGCAACCAGGCGGCACTGCGTTCGCTCCATTCGGCATGGTCGGTGACGAACGCGGCCGAGCCGGTCACCAGCACGCCGGCGAAGTCGCGCGGATCGGGCAGGTCGGCGCCATGCTCGACGTCGACCACGACGGTCTCGTGTTCTTCCAGGCCAGCGGCCACCCGGATCCAGTGCGGAAAGCGCCCGTAACGGCGCAGCGACGGCACGGGGCGGCCGGTTTCAAGGATCAGGAAGGGCGCTGGATTCATCCGGGGGAGGCAGTACTGACAGGACTTCCTCGATTGTAGTCAGCCCCTGTGCCACCTTTTCAAGCCCGGCCTGGCGCAGGGTTCGCACGCCTTCAGCACGCGCGGCACGGTTGAAACCGGCCAGATCCATGTCCGCACGGATCAGCCCGCGCAGGCGCGAGCCCAATGGCAGCAGCTCATACAGGCCGATGCGGCCGAGGAATCCGGTGCGCCGGCACTCCAGGCAACCGACCGGCCGACAGGGCGTGGCGGCATCTGGATATGCAGCTTCGCTATCAGCCAACACCGCCCAATCGGCCCTGCCGAGGGTGTGCGGCTGCTTGCAGTGCGGGCACAGGGTGCGCACCAGGCGTTGGGCGAGGATGCCGTTGACGGTGGATGACAGCAGGTAATGTGGCACGCCCAGGTCGAGCAGGCGGGTGATGGCCGAGGGCGCATCGTTGGTGTGCAGGGTGGACAGCACCAGGTGGCCGGTCAGCGAGGCCTGCACCGCCATCTGCGCGGTTTCCAGGTCGCGGATTTCGCCGATCATGATGATGTCCGGGTCCTGCCGCAGCAGGGTGCGCACACCGCTGGCGAAGTCCAGGTCGATGTTGGTCTGCACCTGCATCTGGTTGAATTCCGGCGCGATCATCTCGATCGGGTCTTCCACCGTGCACACGTTGACGTCCGGCGTGGCCAGCCGCTTCAGGGTGGAATACAGGGTGGTGGTCTTGCCCGAACCGGTCGGGCCGGTGACCAGCACGATGCCGTGCGGACGCTCGACCAGGGCGGTCCAGCCCGCTGCTTCCTGCGGGCTGAAGCCGAGCTGGTCGATGCTCTTGAAGGCCGCTTCCGGGTCGAAGATGCGCATCACGCACTTCTCGCCGAAGGCGGTCGGCATGGTCGACAGGCGCATTTCCACTTCCCGGCCGCCGGGCGAGCGGGTCTTGATGCGGCCATCCTGCGGGCGTCGGCGCTCGGCCAGGTCCATGCGTCCCAGCACCTTGATGCGGCTGACCACGGCGGTCATCACCGCAGGCGGCACTTCGAACACCTTGTGCAGCACGCCGTCGATGCGGAAGCGCATGCGGCCCATTTCGCGGCGTGGCTCAAGGTGGATGTCCGACGCGCGCTGTTCGTAGGCGTACTGCAGCAGCCAGTCGACGATGTGCACGATGTGCTGGTCGTCGGCATTTACATCGCCGGTACGGCCCAGTTCGACCAGCTGCTCGAAGCTGGGCAGGGTGGTGTTGGCCTCGCCACGCACGTCGCCACGGGCACCGCGCACCGAGCGGGTGACGCCGAAGAACTCCATGGTGTAACGGTGCAGGTCGAGCGGATTGACCACCGCCAGCTCGATGCGCAGGCGGGTCAGGTGCTGCAGGTCGCGCAGCCATTCCTGTGCCAGCGGCTCGCTGGTGGCCACCAGCACGCGCTCGCCATCCACCGCCAGCGGCAGGAAGCGATGCCGGCGCGCATAGGCGTGCGAGGCCACGGCGGTGACCGAGGCGACGTCGACCCGGGTTGGATCGATGCGCAGGTAGCGGCTGCCGGTGCGCTGGGCCAGCCATTCGGTGAGGCGTTCCAGATTGAGGTCGCCGCCGTCGCTGGCGGCCAGCTTGAGGTTGGACAGCAGCACCAGCGGATGCACTTCACTGGCATTGCGGGCGCCCTGCGCGGAAAAACGGATGCGCTCGCGCTCGTGCGCAGCCACCACGCCATCGGCCAGCAGGGCCGCCGCAACCTGTTCGAACTGCAGGCGACCGGGCGGCAACGGCACCGCACCAGGCTCGCCGGGCGTGCCCGTGGGCAGCCGATGTTCCATCTACCTGCTCCTTCCGGGTACGGAATGCCCCGCAGGTCGGCCGTTATACTAGCGCACCCCTTTGCCGGCCAAGACTCGTCCGCATGTCCGCGACCCCGACCGTTCCGATCACCTTCCAGGGCCTGATCCAGACCCTGAACCAGTTCTGGGCCCAGCAGGGCTGCGTGCTCATCCAGCCGCTCGACCTGGAGGTGGGCGCCGGTACGTTCCACCCGGCCACCTTCCTGCGTGCGATCGGTCCGGAAACCTGGAACGCGGCCTACGTGCAGCCCTCGCGGCGCCCGACCGATGGCCGTTACGGCGAGAACCCGAACCGCCTGCAGCGCTACTACCAGTACCAGGTGGCGATGAAGCCGGCGCCGGACAACATCCAGCAGCTGTACCTGGATTCGCTGAAGGCGGTGGGCATCGATCCGCTGGTGCACGACCTGCGCTTTGTCGAGGACAACTGGGAATCGCCGACGCTGGGCGCCTGGGGCCTGGGCTGGGAAGTCTGGCTCAACGGCATGGAGGTGACTCAGTTCACCTACTTCCAGCAGGCTGGCGGCCTGGAATGCCGGCCGGTGCTGGGCGAGATCACCTACGGTCTCGAGCGCCTGTGCATGTACCTGCAGAACTGCGACAACGTCTACGACCTGGTGTGGACCTACGGCCCGGACGGGCAGCCGGTGACCTACGGCGATGTCTACCACCAGAACGAGGTGGAGCAGAGCACCTACAACTTCGAATACGCCGACGTGGAAGAAATGTTCCACCGCTTCGACGCCTGCGAGCGTGAGGCGCAGAAGCTGGTGGACGTGAACCTGCCGCTGCCGGCCTACGAGCAGGTGATGAAGGCCAGCCACACCTTCAACCTGCTGGATGCGCGCCGTGCGATCAGCGTGACCGAACGCCAGCGCTACATCCTGCGCGTGCGCGCGCTGGCGCAGGCGGTGGCCAAGGCCTACTACGAGCAGCGCGAGAAGCTGGGCTTCCCGGGCGCGAAGAAGGCCTGACGGCCCGTTCTCCCATCACGCGTTTCACCTACTCCCCCAGGGGCGCCGGCCGCGTCGCGCGCTGCGCCCCCACCACAGGATCGAACCGATGAGCCACTTGTCTCCCCTGCTGATTGAACTGGGCACCGAAGAGTTGCCGGTCAAGGCGCTGCCGGGCCTGGCCCAGGCTTTCTTCGACGGTGTTGTCGATGGCCTGCGCAAGCGCGGCGTCGAACTGGAGCTGGGCGATGCACGCCCGCTGTCGACCCCGCGCCGCCTGGCCGTGCTGCTGCCGGGCGTTGGCCTGGAACAGCCGGAACAGCACAGCGAAGTGCTGGGCCCGTACCTGAACATCGCGCTGGACGCCGAAGGCCAGCCGACCAAGGCGCTGCAGGGTTTCGCGGCCAAGGCCGGGATCGACTGGACCGCGCTGGAGAAGACCACCGACAACAAGGGTGAGCGCTTCGTGCACCGCGCGGTGACCCCGGGCGCGCGCACCGCTGCGCTGCTGCCGGAGATCCTGCGCGAGGCCATTGCCGGCATGCCCATCCCCAAGCCGATGCGCTGGGGCGACCACAGCTGGGGCTTCGCCCGCCCGGTGCACTGGCTGGTGCTGCTGCACGGCGGTGAGGTGGTCGAGGCCGAACTGTTCGGCCTGAAGGCCGACCGCATGAGCCGCGGCCACCGCTTCCTGCACGACAAGACCGTGTGGCTGACCCAGCCGCAGGACTATGTCGAATCGCTGCGCGCCGCCTTCGTGCTGGTCGATCCGGCCGAGCGTCGCCAGCGCATCGTCGCCGAGGTGGAAGCTGCTGCAGCCACCGCCGGTGGCAGCGCGCGCATCACCGAGGACAACCTGGAGCAGGTGGTGAACCTGGTCGAGTGGCCATCGGCGGTGCTGTGCAGCTTCGAGCGCGCGTTCCTGGCGGTACCGCAGGAAGCGTTGATCGAGACGATGGAGATCAACCAGAAGTTCTTCCCGGTGCTGGATGACGGCGGCAAGCTGACCGAGAAGTTCATCGGCATCGCCAACATCGAGTCCAGGGACGTGGCCGAAGTGGCCAAGGGCTACGAGCGCGTGATCCGTCCGCGCTTCGCCGATGCCAAGTTCTTCTTCGATGAAGACCTGAAGCAGGGCCTGCAGGCGATGGGCGAGGGCCTGAAGACGGTGACCTACCAGGCCAAGCTGGGCAGCGTGGCCGACAAGGTCGCGCGCGTGGCGGCGCTGGCCGAGGTGATCGCCGCGCAGGTGGGGGCCGACCCGGTGCTGGCCAAGCGTGCCGCGCAGCTGGCCAAGAACGACCTGCAGTCGCGCATGGTCAATGAATTCCCGGAACTGCAGGGCATTGCCGGCCGCCACTACGCGGTGGTCGGTGGCGAGTCGCCGGAGGTGGCGCTGGCCATCGACGAGGCCTACCAGCCGCGCTTCGGTGGTGACGACATCGCGTTGTCGCCGCTGGGCAAGGTGCTGGCGATCGCCGAGCGAGTGGACACCCTGGCCGGCGGTTTCGCCGCGGGCCTGAAGCCGACCGGCAACAAGGACCCGTTCGCCCTGCGCCGCAACGCGCTGGGCCTGGCCCGCACGATCATCGAAAGCGGCTTCGAGCTGGACCTGCGCGCGCTGCTGACCAGCGCCAATGCCGGGCTGGCCGTGCGCAACGTGCAGGCTGACGTGGCTGAGCTGTACGACTTCATCCTCGATCGCCTGAAGGGCTATTACAGCGACAAGGGCGTGCCGGCCAGCCACTTCAATGCGGTGGCCGAGCTGAAGCCGGTCTCGCTGTACGACTTCGACCGCCGCCTGGACGCGATCGGGATCTTCGCCGCGCTGCCGGAAGCCGAGGCGCTGGCCGCGGCCAACAAGCGCATCCGCAACATCCTGCGCAAGGCCGACGGCGATATTCCGGGCCAGATCGATGCGGCCCTGCTGCAGGAAGATGCCGAGCGCGCGCTGGCGGAAGCCGTGACTGCAGCCATCGACGACACCGGCGCCAGCCTGCACCAGAAGGACTACGTGGCCGTGCTGGCGCGCCTGGCGCGCCTGCGTCCGCAGGTCGATGCGTTCTTCGACGGGGTGATGGTCAATGCCGAGGATCCGGCACTGCGCGGCAACCGCCTGGCGCTGTTGACGATGCTGGGTGAACGCCTGGGCAAGGTCGCGGCGATCGAGCATCTGTCGAGCTGATCGGTAGCCCATCCACGCATGGCGTGGATCTACTGGGCAACCGTCACGCATGGTGTGGATTTACCGGTAGTGCCGGCCGCTGGCCGGCAACACGGCGATTCATGGCACGAACGTGGCGTTGCCGGCCAGCGGCCGGCACTACCCGGCGCTGTCCATCGGGATCATCGCCGGCATCGCACACGGTGCCGGCATTTCCGCATCCGCTCGCGATGATCGCCACAAAGGCGCGTATTTTGACCGCCACTTAACAACCGATCCCGAAACACGTGATGCATTTCGCATCGTCACCTTCGGTCGGTATGCTGTGCCGCATGCAGCCAACGAAATACGCCCTGCCGCTGATGGTCCTCTCGCTTTGCGCCACGTCCGTGGCCCATGCGCGCGGCACCATCGACAAGGTGGACATCAAGGGATTGGACAAGGGCGACGACGCCGCGATCATCGAGAACATCCAGGAATCGCTGTCGTTGTTCGACACGATCGGCAAGGAGCAGGGCGAGTCGCGCCTGGAATACCTGCTGTCGCAGGCCGAGCGGCAGACCCGCCAGGCGCTGGAGCCGTTCGGGTACTACAACCCGGTGATCAAGGTCGAGGCGCCGCGGCAGGACGAGCACGTCACCGTGCTGATCCATGTCGACAAGGGCCCGCCGGTGCTGGTGCGCCGCGAGCATATCGACATCACCGGTCCGGCGATGTACGACCAGTACCTGCAGGACGACCTGACCGCATTCAAGCCCCGCAAGGGCCAGCGCTTCGAACATACCCAGTACGAAGCCAGCAAGATCACCGTGACCCGGCGCCTGGCCGAGCGTGGCTACTTCGACGCCGACTACACCCAGCGCCAGGTGCAGATCACCCGCGCGGACAACGCTGCCGACATCGACCTGACCTGGGACAGCGGCCGCCGCTACAACATGGGCCCGGTGACCTTCGAGCAGAATTACTTCGACGACAAGCTGTTCGACCCGCTGGTGTACTGGGACCAGGGCAGCTATTTCCACGAAGGCAAGCTGGACCGCCTGCGCGAGTCGCTGACCAAGCTCGATTACTTCAGCGTGATCGACATCCAGCCGCGCCCGGACCAGGCCGATGAAAACGGCGAGGTGCCGGTTGATGTGAAGCTGACGCGGGCCAAGCGCAGCATCTATTCCTACGGTCTGAGCTACGGCAGCGAAAGTGGCGCCGGTGTGCGCGGTGGCCTTGAACGGCGCTTCCTGAACAGCCGCGGCCACAAGATGAACACCCAGCTGGACTATGCGCAGAAGCGCAAGAGCCTGATCACCAGCTACCGCATTCCGGCGTTCAACTGGCTGGATGGCTGGTACACCTTCGCGGCCAGTGCCTATGACGAGCAGACCGACTACATCGATCTGCGCAACTTCAAGCTGATCGCCAGCCGCAGCGGCGAGATCAACGAGAACTGGACCGCCATCGCCTCGATCAACGCGCTGCGCGAGCGCTGGCGCTATGCCTCGGGCACCGAGTTCACCGATGCGGTCTACAACACGTCCACGCTGGTCTACCCGCAGATCGTGGCCGACTACGTGAAGGTGGACGACGAGCTGTTCCCGCGCAGCGGCATCAGTGGCACGGCGACGGTGCGTGCCGGCGTCGAAGGCGTCGGATCGGACACCAGCTTCGTGCAGGCCAATGCCGTGCTGCGCTGGTACATCCCGGTGGGGCCGACCAATCGCCTGATCCTGCGCGGCGAAGGCGGCACCACCTGGACCAGCGATCTGGTAGCGATGCCGCCCAGTCTGCGCTACTTCGCCGGTGGCGACCGCAGCATCCGCGGCTATGCCTACCGTGAGGTCGGCCCGCGCACGCCGAAACCGGACAAGTACGCGCTGGGTGCCAAGCACCTGGTGGTCGGCTCGGCCGAATACGAGCACTACTTCAATGGCGGTCCGTGGGGTGCAGCGGTGTTCGTCGATACCGGCAGCGCCTTCGATACCAACATCGACCTGCATACCGGCGTCGGCTTCGGCGTGCGCTGGAAATCGCCGGTGGGCCCGGTGCGGGTCGATATCGCGCATGGCCTGAACAACCCTGATTCGCAGTTCCAGCTGTACCTCAACATCGGAGCGGACCTGTGAGCACGCCCGCACCGACTCCGTCGCCGAACACGCCGCCGCGGCGCGTGCGCTTCTACCGTCGTCGCCGCTTCTGGGCATGGTCCGGCGCGGGCGTGGTCGGCCTGGTGCTGGTCGCCCTGCTGGCCGTGTACTGGCTGCTGCAGACGGTGGCCGGCCGCGACGTGCTGCTGGCGCAGGTGGTGGCGCGCCTGCCGGTGGGTGCCAGCTTCACCTGGGACAAGGTCGACGGCCCGGTGGCCGGGCCGCTGACCCTCTACAACGTCGACTTCCGCTACGACGACATCCATTTCCACGCCGAGCGCGCGCACCTGGAGCCGGACCTGCGCCCGCTGCTGGGCCGCAAGCTGCTGCTGGACAAGCTGGAACTGACCAACGCCACGCTCAACCTGGCCAAGAGCGATGAGCCGTTCAAGCTGCCGTCGTGGCCGGATTCGCTGCCGCAGATCGAGATGCCGCTGGCGATCCAGGCCGATGTGATCGCCATCGACAGTTTCCGCATCAGCCAGGCCAACGAGCCGGTGATCGACATCAGCCGCGTGCGTGGTGGCATCGAGATCGCCAACGGCGAGTTCCAGGCGCGCAAACTGGTCGTGGACAGCGACATGGGCAATTTCACTGCCCAGGGCCGCTACATCCCGGCCAAGGATTACGACACCGACGTCACCGTCACTGCAGTGCTGCCGGCACCGCGCGGTCGGACTGCGGCCACGGTCGGCCTGGTCGCGCGCGGTGATCTGGCGCATATGGAAGTGGCGTTGGCCGGTCGCGCGCCGAAGCCGCTGCACGCGATGCTGGTGTTCGATGGCCGCACCGATCCGACTTGGAATGCGACGGTGCGCAGCGACGAGCTGGACCTTGCGCTGTTGTCGCCGGCATTGGCCAGCTCGGCCATCGCGCCGTTGGCATTGGATTTCACGGCCTCCGGCAAGGGCGGCAACGCCAACCTGCATGGCCGGGTGAAGCAGGGTGAGCAGGAACTGGAGCTGGCGCCGTCGGTGGTGTCGCTGCAGGACCAGGTGTTGAAGGTCTCGCCGCTGGTGGTCAAGGGCCTGGGCGGCGAAGCGCGCCTGGAAGGTACCGCTGATTTCAGCGAAGAAGACCAGCAGAAGTTGAATTTCTCGGTGATCGCGCAGGACCTGACCTGGGTGCCGGCGCCGGACCCGAACACTGCCGGCAGTTCACCGGTGCCGGTGACACTGAAGGAAGCACGCTTCGGTCTGGCCGGCACGTTGAAGGCGTGGGCGGCGATCGGCCGTGCCGATGTCGAGCGCGAAAAGCAGAAGGCGCAGCTGCGCTTCGATGTGCGTGGCAACGATCAGGCCGCTGAGATCCGCGAACTGCAGGCGCAGACCCCGGGTGGCCAGCTGCAGGTGGAAGGCAAGGTGGCCTGGGCACCGCAGCTGGACTGGGATGCCAAGGCCACGCTGAAGGATTTCGACCCGGGCTACTTCGCGCCGGGTTGGGATGGTCGTCTGTCCGGCAATCTCGCATCCAAGGGCCGCCAGCTGCCGCCGCCGGTCAATGCGCCGCCGGGCACCGCGGGCACGCTGGAGGCCACGGTGGACCTGCCGTCGCTGAAGGGCATCCTGCGCCAGCGCAATGTGGATGCCCAAGGCAAGTTCGCCCTGCAGGGTGAACAGGGCCAGGGTGAATTGAAACTGGCCGTCGGCAGCAGCCGGGTGACCGCCTCGGGCAAGGTCGGCGACCGCCTGGACATCGACGCGCGCTTCGAGCCGCTGCAGCTGAGCGATCTGCTGCCCGGCGCCGATGGTGGCCTGCGTGGCCAGGTGCAGGTGAAAGGCCCGCGCGATGCGCCGGACATCACCGCCGATCTGGTCGGCAACAATCTCAACTGGGACGGTTACGGCGCTGAAAGCCTGAGCATCAAGGGCCGGCTGCCGTGGCGTGGCGACAGTGGCACGCTGGCGATTCAAGGCCAGCAGGTCAACGCCGGCATGCTGCTGGAACGCTTGAACATCGATGCGCAGGGCAGTGTCTCCAACCTGCGCCTGGCCGCACAGACACGCAACGAACTGGGCGCGATCGAACTGCAGGGCAGCGTGCGCCAGCAGAGCGAGCAATGGCGTGGCGAACTGGCCGCGCTGCGCATCGCACCGGTGAAGGGCGATGCGTGGGCACTGCGTGCGCCCGCGGCATTCGCCATCAACGGCAGCACCTACACGCTGGGCGAAACCTGCCTGGGCGCTGCGACCGGCGGCGCCCTGTGCGCGCACGCCAACTGGCCGCGCGAAGGCCTGGTGGTGCGCGGCGATGCGTTGCCGCTGGCGCTGGTGCAGCCGTGGTTGCCACCGCAGTCCGGCCGGCGCATCTACCTGCGTGGCGAACTCAACCTGGACGCGCAGATCCGTCCGCGTGGCAACGCGTGGGAAGGGCACGTGGAAGTGCGCTCGGCCGAAGGTGGTGTACGCCTCGGCGAGAACCGCAACACCGGCGTCGGCGATGCCAACCGTGGCGAGCTGGTGCGTTATGACCAGTTCTCGCTGAAGCTGGACATGACCCCGGCCAGCATCAAGGGCTACCTGGGCATGGGCTTCCAGGGCAACGGCTTCGTCGATGCGAAGATGCAGACCGGTTGGGAGCCGAGTGCACCGCTCAACGGCGAGCTCTACCTCAACATGTCGCGCCTGTACTGGCTGGAACTGTTCTCGCCGGACGTGGTGCGCCCGACCGGCCTGATCGAAGGCCACGTGAGCCTGCGTGGCACGCGCGGCCAACCGTCGCTGGGCGGTGATGCACAGCTGAGCAACTTCAAGGGCGAGTTCCCGGCGCTGGGCCTGACCTTCGACCAGGGCAAGGGCAGTTTCGTCGCCCAGCCCGATGGGTCGGCCAAGATCACCGCACAGGCCAATTCGGGCAAGGGCACGCTGTATGTCGACGGCGGCCTGTCCTGGTTCGGCGATGCACAGCCGCTGCAGCTGAAGATCCACGGCGAGAATGTGCTGCTGTCCAACACCAGCGAGCTGCGCATCATCGCCAATCCCAACCTGGACTTCACCCTGGCCAAGGCCGCGATGGAGCTGCGCGGAACGGTGCACGTGCCCGAGGCCGACATCGATCTGGAGCGCCTGGACCGTGGCACCTCGGTGTCCGAGGACGTGGTGGTGCTGGACCCGGCCGATCCGGAAGAGTCGCGCACCTCACCGCTGGACATGGAGCTGGCCGTCAGCCTGGGTGACAAGGTCAAGATGAGCGGCTTCGGCCTGAAGGGCGCGCTGACCGGCAAGATGCAGGTCTGGGCCAAGCCCGGCCGCGAGATGACCGCCAACGGTGGCCTGGAAGTCAGTGGCCGCTACAAGGCCTATGGCCAGGACCTGACCATCACCCGCGGCAACCTCAACTGGAACTACAACGCGGTGTCCGACCCGCGCATCAACATCCGCGCCGAGCGCCGGATCGGTGATGTCACCGCCGGCATCGACGTGACCGGGCGCGCGCAGCAACCGCGCGCCGATGTCTGGTCCGATCCGGCGATGTCGCAGTCCGAAGCACTGGGTTACCTGGTGCTGGGGCGCAGCCTGACCGGTGCCAGCAGCGACCAGACCCAGCAGGTGAACGCCGCATCGGCCGCGCTGTCGGCGGGCAGTGGGCTGCTGGCTTCGCAGCTGGGTGCCAAGCTGGGCCTTGACGATGCCGGCGTCAGCCAGTCGCGCGCGCTGGGCGGCTCGGTGATCGGTGTGGGCAAGTACATTTCGCCCAAGTTGTACGTGGGCTACGGCGTATCGCTGGTCGGTGCCGGTTCGGTGATCACGCTGAAGTACCTGCTGCGCCGCGGCTTCGACGTGGAAGTGGAATCGAGCACGGTGGAAAACCGTGGCTCGTTGAACTGGCGGCGGGAGAAATGACCGGGTCGGGGTCGGCGCCCTTTCCTTGAAAGGGATCCGACCCCGGCTTCTTCAGCTGCGGCGGAGCCGCTGGCGGTGGCCGAACAGGTCCATGCTCCACAGCAGCAGCGCACCCAGCAACGCCGGCAGCACGCTGAGCACGGACAGCATCACCAGGAATGACACTGGCAATGCCATGCGGACGGGCTTGCCCCGGCGCAGCTGGTAGCGGATCCACGCTGTGGTCAGCACGGTCCAGGCCAGCAGCCAGCACAGCGGTGCCAGCCACGGCGAAGGCGAGGGCACCCACAGGTAGACGGCGGTACCGGCCACTGCGATGGCTGCGCAGGCGACCGGCAGGGTCAGCCAACGCAGCCCGGAAGGCGGCAGGGACGGTTCTTCAGGGGCGCTCTGCCAGACGAACAGATGACGCAGGCCTATGGCCAGCAGAGTGCCCAGCACTGGCGCCAGCGCTGCCGTGCCCAGTACGATCGCCCTGCGCTGCTCCTCCGACTGGTAGGGCAGCAGCATGCTGGTGATCTGGGTGGTGGCCAACGCGATGAAGGCCACCAACGTCAGTGCCACGCTTGCCAGCAGTGCACGCAGCAATGACAGCTGTGCCGCAATGAGGCGGGTGACATCGCTGGCGCCGGCCCAGAAACGGGCTTGGCCCGGATCGATGCCGGGCGGCACAGGGCGGTCCTCATGGCAGCCCAGTACGTCCATCAACGCTGCGGCCTGGCGCGGCACGCGCAGCGGCAGCGCGGACATCAGGTTGCGCAGGTGCGAATGCGGCTTGCGTAGCTGCTTGAGGCGGCTGGCAGCGTCATCGTGGCTGGTCCAGCGTCCGCCACGCGCCTCCATCTGCTGGGCCAGCACGTCGGTCTGCGCGGGCAGCTGCAGCCAGTCCTGCCAGGCGTGTTCGGCCAGCTCGCGTAGTTCACCTGGTGCCAGGCCACAGCCCGCATCGTCCCAGCCGAAGGCCTGGTAAAGCGCCGCTGCTGCGGACAGGTTCATGGGGGCCTGCCGGGCGCGCAGCGCCTGCAGCACCCAGGTACTGGCTTCATCGCGCTCGTCCAGGGACCACTGGCTGCGCAGGCCCTGCAGATATACCGCGAAAGGCTGCGGATCGGTGGCCTTGGCGCGCTCCAGCAGTTCCATCCAGTTGCTCATGGGGTTGCCTCTTGTGGGGACAGCAGGTTTGAACGATCACTGTCTGCATTGCCCAGGGAACTGGAAGACGCCCCGCGGAGGATGGCGATGGTGGCCAGCAGGGCGCACGCCAGAAGGAGTGCCAGAGCCACCGTTCGCCAGGTGAAGCGCCTGCGGGACGGCACGGAACGATGCAGCGCGTCGCATGCGGCCGCCCAGAACAGGACTTGCTGGCGCTGCAATGGGGGCGGGGGCGCCACGTGCGCCATGACAGGCAAGCTGACCAGGCAATGCAGCGTTTCACGCATCTCGCGCCGCGTGCGCGCGGACAGCGCTTGGACGCGCGCGCGCAGTGGGTGCCAGGGTCCACTGAGCCGGCCGACACGAATGCGGGCCTGTGCCACCGAAACCGGCGCATCCTCGCGATGCATGTAACGGGCGAGCGCGGCCTCGTTGCCTGGCACCAGCAACCAGCACACGTGCATGCTGTGGCCAAGGGCGGCCATGTCGTAGCACTCGCGGATATTGCCCCGGTCATACCACTGGAAGCGGCCGGCCAGCTGCTCGAAGTTCGCCTGCGGAAACGGCGTGGTGCCCTTCATCAGCCGTTGCCAGGTTGCCAGCTTCACCGCACTGGCATCCGCGGGTGCCTGCAGTTCCGGGGACTGCTGCAGCCAGGCTGCGAAATCTGCCGGATCGTGCTGCTGCCCGTGGCGGACGATGCGGTCGGCAAGCGCTTCGGCGGCAGATGGCCCCGTCACTGCGGCTTCATCATTCATGCGTCGTGATTTCCTTGCGGCTTGCCATGCAGGATTTCCGCTGCCGAGCTGTGCGTAGCGGGCCTGTTCACAGAACTGCCCCATCGGCGCGTTTCACGCCGATCAGCGAATGCGTGGTGCCCAGATCGATTCCTGCGATCATCGGTCCTTCCCTGGTATCCGTGCCTGATTCTAGCCAGCATCGGTGCCCCCAACCATCGGCCGTTGCCCCATCCGGCCCCAGCGGCTATGGTCCCGGGCTGTTCTGTCGTACCGGATTGCCTCATGTCGCCACGCAAAGCCCTCCCCACCGCCCTGGCCCTGGGCCTGACCCTCGCCGCCGGCGCCCACGCCGATGAAGGCATGTGGATGCCGACCCAGCTGCCGGAGCTGGCCAAGCCGCTGCAGGCGGCCGGCTTCAAGGGCAACCCGGCCGATCTGGCCAACGTGACCGCGCCGCCGCTGAGTGCGGTCGTGCGTGCCGGCGGTGGCACCGGCTCGTTCGTGTCGGCCGATGGCCTGCTGCTGACCAACCACCACGTGGCGATGGGCGTGATCCAGTACAACAGCTCGCCCGAGCACAACTTCATCAACGATGGCTTCATCGCCAAGGGTCGCGCTGACGAGCGTCCGGCCAACCCGGACTTCCGCGTGCTGGTCACCGTCGGCTTCGACAAGGTGACCGACCAGGTGCTGGCACAGGCCCGGGGCAAGACCGGCCGCGCGTACTTCGATGCGGTGGATGCAGCCAGCAAGCAGATCGTGGCCGAGTGCGAGAAGGACGGCAGCGTGCGCTGCTCGGTGGCCAACATGTATTACGGCACCGACTTCTACCGCATCGCCCAGCTGGAACTGAGTGACGTTCGCCTGGTCTATGCGCCGCCGCGCGCGATCGGCAACTACGGCGATGAGATCGACAACTTCATGTGGCCGCGCCACACCGGCGACTTCACCCTGCTGCGTGCCTACGTGGGCAAGGACGGCAAGCCGGCCGCCTACAGCAAGGACAACGTGCCCTACCAGGCACCGGCGCACCTGCAGATGTCGGTGGAAGGCCCGAAGGAGGGCGACTACGCGATGCTGGCCGGTTACCCGGGCATCACCTACCGCCATCGCACCGCCGCCGAATTCGCGGGCCAGATCGATACCGTGCTGCCGCGCCGGGTGTCGGTGTTCCAGCAGATGATCGATACCATCGAGGCCGCCAGCGCCAAGGACGCGCAGGCGCGTACCCGCTACGCCTCGCAGCTGCAGTCGCTGAAGAACAACCGCAAGCGTGCTGCCGGTGAGCTGGAAGGCCTGCTGCGCAGCGACGCCAAGGCCCAGCGTGCGGCCGACGAGCAGGCGATGCTGGCCGCCACCGACCGCAGGTACCAGGGCGACATCAAGGCGCTGCTGACCAACCTGTCGCAGGGCGCGGCGGTGGGCGAGCGCGACCTGCTGCTGGAACAGATGGCCGGCCAGAGCCAGCTGCTGCGCTCGGCGCTGCTGCTGGAACGCCTGCGCATCGAATCGGCCAAGCCGGACGCGCAGCGCGAGACCGGCTACCAGCAGCGCGACCAGGCGATGATCGAGGGCGTGCTGAAGCAGGTGCAGCGTCGCTATGCACCCGAGGTCGAGAAGGCACTGCTGACCACCCTGCTGACCCGATACCAGCAGCTTCCGGATGCGCAGCGCGTGGCCGAGTTCGACGCTGCGTTCGGCCGCACCCCGGCACAGCTGGCGCAGGCACTGGACACGCTGTACGCCGGCACCCAGCTGGGTGATGAAGCGCAGCGCCTGTCCCGTTTCGCCGCTGCCCGCGAAGGCAAGGCGCTCGCCGCCGACCCGCTCATCGCCGCGGCCGGCCCGCTGGTGGCCGCGCAGCTGCGCATCGAGAACGAGAGCAAGACCCGCGAAGGCGAACAGCTGCGTCTGCGCCCGGCCTACATGCAGGCGCTGTTCGCCTGGCGTGCCAAGCAGGGCCGTGCGGTGTACCCGGATGCCAACCGCACGCTGCGCATCAGCTACGGCAAGGTCGAGGCGCTGCACCCGCGTGATGGCGTGACGTACTCGCCGGTGACCACCGTGGCCGGCATCGTCGAGAAGAACACCAACGCCTATCCGTTCGATGCACCCAAGCCGTTGCTGGCCGCGATTGCCAAGGGCGACTTCGGCAGCACCGCCGATCCGGCGCTGAAGACCCAGACGGTCAACTTCCTGACCAACCTGGACACCACCGGCGGCAACTCCGGCTCGCCGGTGCTCAATGCCAAGGGTGAACTGATCGGCCTGAACTTCGACAGCAACTGGGAGTCGGTCAGTGCCAGCTGGTGGTTCGACCCACGCTACAAGCGCGCCGTGCACGTGGACATGCGCTACCTGCGCTGGCTGCTGGCCAAGGTCTACCCGGCGCCCGAGCTGCTGAAGGAAATGGGCGTTCCGGCGGAATAAGGCCGGATCGAGCGCGGATTGCCGGCCCCCACCTGGGTGGGGGTGCCTGATGATTGTGGACCCCCACCTTGGCGGGGGTGGTGGCCCTTCACCCAGCCCGTACACCCGGCCACGCGTGGCCTACACTGCGGGTTCCTTCGACGGAAACACGCGCTTGGTCTCCAGCTGGATCCTGCTGCTGGTCTCGGTTGCCTATGCCGCGCTGCTGTTCGGCGTGGCGTGGTGGGGCGACCGTCGGCCGATGTACCCGGACCGGCCGTGGCTGCGACCGGTCGTCTACAGCCTGGCACTGGCCGTGTACTGCTCGTCGTGGACCTTCTACGGCGCAGTCGGTACCGCCGTGCGCAACGGCGTGGGCTACCTGCCGATCTACATCGGCCCGCTGCTGCTGCTGTTGTTCGGCTGGCGCATCATCGAGCGCCTGGCGCTGATCGCGCGCAGCCAGAACGTGGTGTCCATCGCCGACTTCATTTCCTCGCGCTTCGGCCGCTCGCGGCGGCTGGCGGCGCTGGTGGCGATCATCGCGCTGATCGGCATCATTCCCTACCTCGCCCTGCAGTACAAAGCGGTGGCGATGAGCCTGCAGGTACTGACCGGCAACACCGGGCCGACCGGATTCTTCAGCGACCCGGCCCTGTATGTGGCACTGCTGATGGCGCTGTTCGCCACCCTGTTCGGTACCCGCCAAGTGGATGCCACCGAACACCACCACGGCATGATGCTGGCCATCGCGCTGGAATCGGTGATCAAGCTGGTGGCGATGGTGGCGGTGGGCGTGTTCGCCTATGTCTGGCTCAGCGACCGCAACGAGGCGGTGGTGGAGTCGGTGCATACGTTGTTCACCGGGCTGCCACCGGTGGGCTTCCTCTCGCAGACACTGCTCAGTTTCCTGGCCATCATCTGCCTGCCGCGCCAGTTCCACGTGGCCGTGGTCGAGTGCGGCGACGTGCGCGACGTGCGCCGCGCGCGCTGGATGTTCGGCGGCTACCTGGTGCTGATCTCGGCGATGGTGCTGCCGATCGCCACGGCCGGCATCAGCCTGTTCGGTACCGGAAGCGGCGTGGCCGACGACTCGATGGTGCTGGCGTTGCCGCTGGCCGAGGGTCGCAACGCGCTGGCGCTGATCGCCTATATCGGCGGGTTCTCTGCCGCCACCGGCATGGTCATCGTGTCCTCGATCGCGTTGGCGACGATGGTCAGCAACGACCTGGTGATGCCGGTGCTGCTGCGGCGCAGTGGTGACCACCAGGAGGCGGCCGACGTCGCCTCGCGCGTGCTGTGGATCCGCCGCCTGGCGATCCTGCTGCTGGCATTGATGGCCTACAGCTACTACCGCAGCAGCAGCAACGACAGCACCCTGGCCTCCTATGGATTGATGGCCTTCGCCGCAGTAGCGCAGTTCGCGCCGGGCCTGATCGGTGGCTTGTACTGGCGTGGCGCCAGCCGTCGTGGCGTCGAGACCGGCATGCTGCTCGGCTTCGCCACCTGGCTGTACACCCTGCTGCTGCCAGCGATGACGATGGCCGGCTGGATGGATGCCGGCTGGGTGCAGCATGGTCCGTTCGGCATCGATTGGCTGCGGCCGCAACAGCTGTTCGGCATGACCGGCTGGGACCCGCTGACCCACGGCACGTTCTGGTCGCTGCTGGTCAACGCGGCAACGATGATGCTGGTATCGGCGCGTTGGCGCCCGGGCGTGGATGAGCGCCTGCGCGCTGCGCCCTTCCTCGATCCCTATGCCGAGCGGCCTTCCGTGGCGGGTGGTTGGCCGGGCCACGTGCACGTGGGCGATCTGCTGGCACTGGCCTCGCGCGTGGTCGGCGAACGCCATGCGCGGCGCTCGTTCTTCGAACAGGCGCAGTCGCTGGGGCGCGAGCTGCAGTCCTCGGCACCGGCTGACCGGCCCTGGGTGCAGTTCACCGAACGCCTGCTGGCGGCGTCGATCGGTGCGGCCTCCGCACGCCTGCTGCTGACCAGCCTGCTGCGCGGCTCGGGCATGGACCTGGGCGAAGTAGTGGCGGTGCTGGACGAAGCAGGACAGGAGCTGCGCTTCAATCGCGAGATCCTGTCGACCACCCTGGAAAACATCAGCGCCGGGGTCAGCGTGGTCGATCCGGACATGCGCCTGACCGCCTGGAACCGCCGCTACCAGGACATGTTCGGCTACCCCGATGGCATGCTCTACGTGGGTCGTCCGGTGGCCGATCTGATCCGCTACAACGCCGAGCGTGGCGAGCTGGGTGAGGGCGATATCGAACTGCAGATCAACCGCCGCATCGGCTACATGCGCGCCGGTTCGCCGCATGTGTTCGAGCGCACCCGCAGCGATGGCAAGGTGATCGAAATGCGGGGCCAGGCACTGCCCGGCGGCGGCTACGTCACCAGCTACAACGACATCACCGACTACAAGCACGCCGAACGCGCGCTGCTGGAAGCCAACGAAACGCTGGAGCAGCGCGTGGCCGAGCGCTCGCATGTTGCGGAAGTCGCGCAGCAGTCCAAGACCCGTTTCCTGGCCGCAATCAGCCATGACGTGCTGCAGCCGTTGAACGCGGCGCGATTGTTTGCTTCGGCGTTGCGCGACAGCGACCATGTCAGCGACGAGCAGCGACACTTGGCCGAACGCGTGGATGCCTCGCTGCGCGCGGCCGAGGAGCTGCTGGATGGGCTGCTGGACGTGTCGCGGCTGGATGCCGGCGGCCTGCATCCGGTGATCGGCGAATTCGACGTCAGTGCGCTGATGCGCGAGCTGGCCGCGCAGTACACACCGGTTGCGGCCGGACGTGGGCTGCGCCTGGATCTGTTCGCGCGTACCACCTGGGTGCGCAGTGATCGCCGCCTGCTGCGCCGCGTGCTGCAGAACTTCCTTGCCAATGCGCTGCGCTACACGCGGCAGGGGCGCATCGTGCTGGCGGTGCGCCAGCGCGGCGATGAAGTGGAACTGCAGGTATGGGATACCGGCCCCGGCATTCCCGAGCATCACATGCGGCAGATCTTCGACGAGTTCCACCGCTACCAGCAGCCGTTCGACTGGGGCGAGCAGGGCCTGGGACTGGGCCTGTCGATCTGCCAGCGCATCTCGCGCCTGCTCGACCATCGCTTGAACGCGCGCAGCCGGGTTGGCAGTGGTTCGATGTTCTCGATCATCCTGCCGCGGGTGGCGCCACTGCCGGGCTATACCGATGCGGTCGCCCTGGCGGCGACGGCACCGCCGGTCCGCAGCGATTCGTTGGCGGGCCTGCGCGTGCTGTGCGTGGACAACGACGAGGAGATCCTCGATGGCATGCGCGCGCTGCTGGGCCGCTGGCAGGTGCAGGTGATCACCGCATCGACGGTGGACCAGGCGCTGCAGAAGATCGCCGAGCGTCCGCAGGTGATGCTGGTGGACTACCACCTGCACGATCGCATGGATGGCCTGGACGCGCTGGTGGCATTGCGCGAGGCGGCGGGCTATCCGTTGCCCGGTGCACTACTTACCGCCGATGGCCGCGATGAACTGAAGCGGATGGCGCGCGAACGCGGCTATCGCCTGTTGACCAAGCCGATCAAGCCGGCGTCGCTGCGCGCGTTCCTGGGTGCGCTGCGGGATACCCGCAACAACGACTGAATCCACGCCACACGCGGATGACGCGCGGGTAATGCCGACCGCTGGCCGGCAACCTCATGATCGCCGGCAACCTACGCCTTACGCCACGCCGTGCAGGTGTTCATACAGGATCGTCGCACCGATGATCACCAGGATCACGCCACCGATGATTTCGGCGCGCTTGCCGACCATGCTGCCGAGTGCGCGGCCGAGCATGATGCCGGCGGTGACCATGGTCAGCGTGCACAGGCCGATGACCGCAGCCATCACCCCGATATGCACGTCCATGAAGGCCAGGCCGATGCCCACCGCCATCGCGTCGATGCTGGTGGCGAAGCCGGTCAGTGCCAGCTTCCAGAAACCATGGTGCTGCGAAGGATCTTCCTCGTCCTCGCCGCTATCCGGACGCAGGCCGTTGTAGATCATGTGGATGCCCAGTGCGCCGAGCAGGACGAAGGCGATCCAGTGGTCGAACGCTTCCACATACTGCAGAGCGGCCCGGCCAAGCAGCCAACCGATGATGGGCGTGATTGCCTCGATGACGCCGAAAATGATGCCGGCGCGCAGCGCATCACGGAACACCGGCTTGCGCATGGCTGCACCTTTGCCGATCGCGGCGGCGAAGGCATCGGTGGACATGGCAAAGCCGATCAGTAGGATCGAAAGGGGGGGCATTGGCAGCTGCTGAGGTCGGGCAAGGACGGACGCACGGCCTGCGCTCGCGCCCAACCTGATGTTGCGCGCGCGGGCCGCTGGTCTCGCCAACCATCATGGTTGCCCACGCCACGGCGCACTGGCCGAGTATGTTGACGTGGACGATTCCTGCGAAGGAATCCGGCTACTCCCCAAGGGGACGCGAAGCTTAGCATCGCGATCCGCGCATGGCGCATCTCATGCGAAACGCGCAGGCAGGGCTGGTTTTTATAGCGATGGCTATATCGCGAGCGCAGCGGTACCTGGTAGTGCCGGCCGCTGGCCGGCAGGACTCCCACCCTATAACCGGCTACATCACGTGCAGGTCATAGAGCCTCGGGCCGCTGTTCACCGTGCTCTGACGATCAAGGTCGAAGGTAGCTGTCAGGTCACAACGCTCGCCATCGGCGAAAAGATCCAGTTCGATGCGACAGTCAGAGCTGGGCCCATGGATGGCCGCGTGCCTGGCAACATATTCGTCGCTGGGGACACCGATCCGGAAGTGATTGACGGGATCGGGCGGATCAGAGAAGTACTCGAGTGCTGCACGCCGGAAATCTTCGTTGCGGCCAATGGGGAAGCCTGGAGGGCTGGGGCCATCCGGACAGCCTGCGCGAAGGAAAGCGATCAAGGTGCGGATAGCATCCCTTTCTGTAGGGGTAAGGAAGAAAGCTCCCTCGTTGAACGCGCATTCCATGGGATCCAGCCGTAGGCGGCAGTAGTCACCAGAAATTTCCAGTTCCGTGATGCGAAGGGGGGCGCCGATCCAACCCGGCGGGGCAACGCGGACTCGCGACACTGGCCCGTCGGATGCCTCACCACTGGCATTCAAGTACTGCCCCAAATTCGCCTCGCGAAGGGCGCGAAGGAAGTGTTTATGCTCCAAGCCGTTGGCGATTGGCTTGAAAGTACCTTCGATGCAGTACGCGAGACGAGAGCAGCGATGAACGGTGTTGATGTTCCTGCCTTGAGCATCGACCAGTATCCACTCGCAACGGCGAATCGTGCCGATCCTCAATCCGTCGGCCTCGATCAACGTCCAGAGGTCCATCGTTCCAAGCGTGAAGTGAGAGTTCTCAGTTTGAGATTGAATCCATCACCCCGCCAGAGCCAATTGCGTCTTCGGTGTGGTGCCGGGCGACAGTGCCAAGCAAGCTTGGCACCTACCAGGGCGGTTTCAGATGATTTCACGCGTTTCACGTGATTGCCGGCCAGCGGCCGGCACTACCGTCAGTCTTCTTCCGGCGGCAGCACGATGGCGTCGTCGTCGATCGCCAGCTTGCCGGCCATCAGCACCGCCTGGGTGCGGTTGGTCACGCCCAGCTTGCGCAGGATCGCGGTGACGTGCGCCTTGATCGTTGCTTCGGAAACGTTGAGGTCGTAGGCGATCTGCTTGTTCAAGCGGCCCGCGCCGAGCATCTGCAGCACGCGGAACTGCTGCGGGGTCAGTTCGCGCAGGCGCTGGCCGACTTCGCGTTCTTCGCTGCCGGTCGGCGGCACGTTGTGCGCTTCCGGCGGCGCCCAGGTCTCGCCATCGAGGATGGTGCCCAGCGCATGGCCGATCGTGTCCGAGTCGGCGGATTTGGGAATGAAGCCCAGTGCGCCGTGGTCGAGTGCGCGACGCATCACTGTGGCTTCTTCGCGTGCGGAGACCACCACCACCGGCAGGTGCGGATGCAGCGAGCGCATGTGCACCAGCGCGTTGAAGCCCTGTGCGCCTGGCATGTTGAGATCCATCAGGACCAGGTCGGCGTCGTTGTGCTGGTCGGCCAGCGCATACAACGCTTCCACGCTGTCGGCCTCGAACAGTTGAACGCCCGGAATGACCCGCTGCACGGCACCCCGCAGGGCTTCGCGGAACAACGGATGGTCATCGGCAATCAGGAGGGTGGTCATGGGTCGAGCTTATCGATCAGGAAAAAGGGCGGCGTGATGGCTGGCACAGGACGGGTTGAACATGGCCGGGTCCCTCCTCCCGGCCATGTTCGTGGCGCGACCTGTGCCCGCGCTCACGTCATCAACGGACCTTGCGTTCGTCCACCAGCGAGGCCACGACCGACGGATCGGCCAGGGTCGAGGTGTCGCCGAGCTGGTCCGGCGCGTTCTCGGCGATCTTGCGCAGGATGCGGCGCATGATCTTGCCCGAACGGGTCTTCGGCAGACCCGGCGCCCACTGCAGGTGGTCGGGCGTGGCGATCGGACCGATCTCCTTGCGCACCCAGGCGACCAGTTCCTTCTGCAGTTCGTCGCTGGGCGCTTCCTCGGCCACCAGGGTGACGTAGGCATAGATGCCCTGGCCCTTCACGTCGTGCGGGAAGCCGACCACGGCGGCCTCGGCCACCTTCGGATGCGAGACCAGCGCGCTTTCCACTTCGGCGGTACCGATGCGGTGGCCGGATACGTTGATCACATCGTCCACGCGGCCGGTGATCCAGTAGTAGCCGTCTTCGTCGCGGCGGCAGCCGTCACCGGTGAAGTAGCTGCCCGGATAGGTGCGGAAGTAGGTATCGATGAAGCGCTGGTGGTCGCCGTACACCGTGCGCATCTGGCCCGGCCAGGAGTCACGGATGATCAGGTTGCCTTCGGTCGGGCCGTCCTTGATCTCGCCATCGGCGTTGACCAGGGCCGGCTGCACGCCGAAGAAGGGCAGGGTGGCCGAACCCGGTTTCAGATCCATCGCACCGGCCAGCGGCGAGATCAGGATGCCGCCGGTCTCGGTCTGCCACCAGGTATCGACGATCGGGCAACGGCTGTCGCCGACCACCTCGTAGTACCAGCGCCAGGCTTCCGGATTGATCGGTTCGCCGACGCTGCCGAGCAGGCGCAGCGACGCGCGCGAGGTCTTCTTCACCGGTTCCTCGCCTTCGCGCATCAACGCGCGGATGGCAGTGGGGGCGGTGTAGAAGATCGACACCTTGTGCTTGTCGATCACGTTCCAGAAGCGCGAGGTATCGGGGTAGTTCGGTACGCCCTCGAACATCAGCGAGGTCGCGCCATTGGCCAGCGGGCCGTACACGATGTAGCTGTGGCCGGTGACCCAGCCGACGTCGGCGGTGCACCAGTAGATGTCGTCCTCGCGCAGATCGAACACCGCTTCATGGGTGTAGGCCGCGTACAGCAGGTAACCGGCGGTGGTGTGCAGCACGCCCTTCGGCTTGCCGGTGGAACCGGAGGTGTAGAGGATGAACAGCGGATCCTCGGCGTTCATCGGTTCCGGTTCGCAGCTGGCCGGCTGGCTGTCGACCACATCATGGAACCAGCGGTCGCGCGGGGCCTGCATGTCCACCGCGCCGCCGGTGTGGCGCACCACCAGCACGGTTTCCACGGTATTGGTGCCGGGCAGCTTCAGCGCCGCATCGACGTTGGCCTTCAGCGGAATCTTCCGGCCGCCACGCAGGCCTTCGTCGGCGGTGATGATCAGCTTGCTCTGGCAATCGCTGACACGGTCGGCGATCGAGTTCGGCGCGAAGCCACCGAACACCACCGAGTGGATCGCACCGATGCGCGCGCAGGCCAGCATGGCCACGGCAGCGTCGACGATCATCGGCAGGTAGATGGTGACCCGGTCGCCCTTCTTGACGCCCAGGTTGCGCAGCGCGTTGCCGAGACGGCAGGTGCGCTCGTACAGCTCGCGATAGGTCACGTGCTGGGCCGGCGCATCCGGGCTGTCCGGCTCGAACAGCAGGGCGGTCTTGTCGCCACGCTTTTCCAGCTGACGGTCCAGGCAGTTCACGCTGGCGTTGAGCTCGCCATCTTCGAACCACTTGATGTGGAAGTCGGCCAGGTCGTAGCTGACGTTCTTGATCTTCGTCGGCTTGCGCGACCAGTCCAGTCGCTCGGCGGCCTTGCCCCAGAACGCATCCGGATCGGACACCGAGGCCTGGTACTGCTGTTCATAGGAATTCTTGTCGATACGCGCCTTGGCGGCGAACTGCGGATCGACGGGGTAGAGATCAGCCATGGCACCCTCACTTGCACGTTGACTTTGTGTGTGCAGCCGCAGCATTGCAGCAGCCGTTCCCTCTCAGTTTGCCCCATCCACCCCCGGTCGCGTCACCACTTCGGTTAGACCTTGGTCGAAAGTCGGGCCCCTGCAGGCCCGGGTTCGACCAATGGCCAATAGCCGGTGCGTGCAAACGCCCCGCAGTCTCGGCTCGACCGTGCCCCACGCGCGGCATCACCTTGCCACTTGGGAGAGAGGGCAACATGAGCCACCGTACGTTGAAAGCCGTGCGCACACCTTTGGCGGCCTGCCTGTTGGTCGCCCTGGTCGCACCGGGCATGGCGTTCGCCGAGACCGCCAAAGAGAAGGCACTGGAGTCACGCGTCGCCGAACTGGAGCGGCAGGTGCAGGCGCTGCTGGCGTCGCAACAGCAGCAACAGACCCAGATCGTGCAGACCCAGCAGGCGGTCACCGACGTCCGCACGCTGCAGGCCGAACAGAAGCCGGCGGTGCCTGCGGGCAAGCAGCCGATCCAGGTCACCACCATCACCCCCGGCGCGGCGCCGGGTACCACGGTCAAGATCGGCGGCTTCATCAAGGCCGATTTCCTGGCCACCCAGACCAGCGATGGCCAGCTGGCCGACGATGCCACCGGCCGCGCGCTGTACCTGCCCGGGCAGACCCCGGTGGAAGGTGCCGGCGGCAGCGGCAAGCGCTCGGACGTGGACTACAACGCCCACGCCAAGTTCTCGCGCTTCAACCTGGGCATCGACAACGTCAGCGAGTCGGGCAACAAGGCCGGCGCGTTCTTCGAGATGGATTTCTTCGGCAATTCGCTGGGCAACCAGACCGCCACCAACACCTATGGCGTGACCCTGCGCCATGCGTACATGTACTGGAACAACTGGATGGCCGGCCAGACCTGGTCGAACTTCATGGATGCGGCGTCGCTGCCGGAAGCGGTCGACTTCGTCGGCCCCACCGACGGTGTGATCTTCGTGCGCCAGGCCCAGGTTCGCTACACCAAGGGCGGCTTCAGCGTCGCGCTGGAGAATCCGGAAACCACCACCCTCACCGGTACGCGCAATCCGGTCACCGGCGCCTGGACCAATGCCAGCGCCAACTCCGATCGCGGCAGCCTGCCGGACCTGACCCTGCGTTATGGCTGGAAGGGTGACTGGGGCACCTTCGGTGTGGGCGGTATCGTCCGTCAGCTGAAGGTCGACAACCAGACCACCGGTGCCAAGGCCGACAAGGTGGCCGGTGGCCTGACCCTGGGCGGCAAGTGGGTGATGGGTGACAGCGATTCGCTGCACTACCAGTTCACCGGTGGCGAGGGCATCGCCCGCTACATCGGCCTGGGCATCACCGCCGATTCGGCCTATGACGTGGCACGCGACGAACTCAACCCAACCGGTGTGATCGCCGGCTACGTCGGTTGGCGCCATGCCTTCTCGCCGAAGCTGCGCACCAACCTGATCTACGCGCGCAGCGACTACGACAACGACAGCATCCTCGGCCCGCTGGTGACCAAGAGCGTGCAGAGCATCCGCGGCAACATCTTCTATTCGCCGCTGCCCAAGGTCGATGTCGGTGCCGAGCTGATGTACGGCAAGCGCGAGATCGAGAACGGCAACAAGGGCGACATCACCCGTCTGCAGTTCACTACGAAATACAGCTTCTGATCGAGTGCCGACCAACGGTCGGCACCTGCCGAGATTGAGTGCCGACCATGGTCGGTATCTACCTAGACTGCGTGCCGACCAAGGTCGGCACCTACAGAGGGAAAGCGTCCCATGTCCACAACACCCGCACCGGCGAAAGCCCAACTTACCCAGGGACACAAGAAGGTCATCTTCGCGTCCAGCCTGGGCACCGTTTTCGAGTGGTACGACTTCTTCCTGTATGGCTCGCTTGCGGCGATCATCGCCAAGCAGTTCTTCAGCGGCGTCAATGAAACCACGGGCATGATCTTCGCCCTGCTGGCCTTCGCGGCCGGCTTCTTCGTGCGACCGTTCGGCGCGGCCTTCTTCGGCAGCCTCGGCGATCGCATCGGCCGCAAGTACACCTTCCTGGTCACCATCCTGATCATGGGCATCTCGACCTTCCTGGTCGGTGTGCTGCCCAACTACGCCTCGATCGGCTTCGCCGCGCCGGTGATCCTGATCATCCTGCGCCTGGCCCAGGGCCTGGCGATGGGCGGCGAGTACGGTGGTGCGGCGACCTATGTGGCCGAACACGCACCGGACGACAAGCGTGGCCTGTACACCAGCTTCATCCAGTGCACGGCCACCCTTGGCCTGTTCATGTCGCTGCTGATCATCCTGGCCTGCCGCTATTTCCTCGGCAACGAAGCCTTCGAAGCCTGGGGCTGGCGCATTCCGTTCCTGGTCTCGATCGTGCTGCTGGGCGTGTCGGTGTGGATCCGCCTGCAGCTGAGCGAGTCGCCGCTGTTCCAGCAGATGAAGTCGGAGGGCAAGGGTTCCAAGACGCCGTTCCGTGACAGCCTGAAGGGCGGCAACCTGAAGCTGATGCTGCTGGTGCTGCTCGGTGCTGCCGCAGGCCAGGCGGTGGTCTGGTATGGCGGCCAGTTCTACGCGCTGTTCTTCCTCAGCAGCATGCTGAAGGTCGATGCCACCACCTCCTACCTGCTGATCGCCGCCGCGCTTGCACTGGGCGTGCCGTTCTTCATCTTCTTCGGCTGGCTGTCCGACCGAATCGGCCGCAAGAAGATCATCCTCGCCGGCTGCCTGCTGGCCGCCGTCACCTACATCCCGATCTTCAAGGGCCTGACCCACTTCGCCAATCCGGCCATCGAAGAAGCCCGCAGCAGCTCGCCGGCGCTCGTGGTTGCCGATCCGAACACCTGCTCGTTCCAGTTCGATCCGGTTGGCCTGCGCAAGTTCACCAGCTCCTGCGATGTGGCTACCGCTGCGCTGACCAAGGCCGGTGTGCCGTATGACGTGCAGCCCGCCGCCGCCGGCTCGCTGGCGATGGTCAACGTGGGCAGTGCCAGCGTCACCTCGTATGAGGCCGCCGGCCTGACCAAGGAAGAAGGCAAGGCCAAGGCCGATGCGTTCGGCGCCGAGCTGAAGGGCGCACTGGTCACCGCGGGTTACCCGGCCAAGGCTGATGGCTCGCGCATCAACATCGCCGGCACGATCTTCATGCTGTGGCTGCTGGTGCTGTACGTGACCATGGTCTACGGCCCGATCGCCGCCTACCTGGTCGAACTGTTCCCGACCCGCATCCGCTACACCTCGATGTCGCTGCCGTACCACATCGGCAACGGCTGGTTCGGTGGCTTCCTGCCGGCGATCTCGTTCGCGCTGGTGGCCGGTACCGGCAACCTGTACTACGGCCTGTGGTACCCGATCATCATCGCGCTGATGTCGGTGGTGATTGGCGGCCTGTTCCTGCGCGAGACGAAGAACGTGGACATCACCAAGTAAGAATGATGTTCATCGAATGAAGGAGAGGCCGTGGTGCAGACCACGGCCTTTCTTTTTCTGGTAGTGCCGGCCGCTGGCCGGCAACTGCACGATGCCTGCCGAAGATCCATGAGGTTGCCGGCCAGCGGCCGGCACTACCGGTTGTCTCACGCACGTACGCCGTATAGTCGCGGAATGACCGCCTCAGCCGCCGACCTCCCCGCCATCCTGCACACCCTGCGCAGCGCCTGGCAGTCGCAGCGCTCGTCGCTTGACCAGCGCGAAGCCGACCTGCGTCGCCTGCGCGCGGCGTTGAAG
>RCUO01000214.1_pt1 | contig 35554 bp, 29 predicted proteins | sample 2166161 | NCBI WGS metagenome assembly RCUO01 (sample SAMN09932617, study PRJNA488358) | compost metagenome | feature: garden; material: soil; isolation source: compost soil in cyclohexanecarbonitrile-enriched culture | place: Germany: Experimental Botanical Garden Goettingen | collected 2016-01-27
ATTCCGGAGCTGCCCCGCAGCGGTGAATGGAAACGAATCCTGCCAACAGCACTGGGCTCGCGCCTGGGAAGCGGCAGGTAGTAGGTGGGCTGCGGCCCGTGTCCATCAGCCCGAATACCGGCCCCGGCCGGGGGACTCGACCGTCCCCTGACTCGACCTGGAATCTCCGCGGGGAGGTTGCCGGGGCCATCGTCGTCCTGCGCGTGCAGGCTGCGTGGCCGCGCGCGTCCTGTTCACGGTTTCCGGCCAGACCCGTTGCCCACGCCCAGACGCACCCGACGATGAACGAGCTCCAACGCCCCACCCTGACTCTTCCCGACAACGGCCAGCGCCTGCTGCTGCATTCGTGCTGCGCGCCGTGCTCGGGCGAAGTGATGGAGGCGATCACCGCCTCCGGAATCGACTACGCGATCTTCTTCTACAACCCCAACATCCACCCGGTGAAGGAGTACGAGCTGCGCAAGCAGGAGAACATCCGCTTCGCCGAGCAGCACAACATTCCCTTCATCGACTGCGACTACGACACCGACAACTGGTTCAGCCGTGCGCGTGGCATGGAGAATGAACCCGAACGCGGCATCCGCTGCACGATGTGCTTCGACATGCGCTTCGAGCGCACCGCGCTGTACGCACACGAACACGGCTACGACACCATCAGCTCCTCGCTGGGCATCTCGCGCTGGAAGAACATGGCGCAGATCAACGACTGCGGCGTGCGCGCCGCTTCGCACTACGAAGGCCTGCAGTACTGGGACTACAACTGGCGCAAGGGTGGTGGTGCTAGCCGCATGGTCGAGATCAGCAAACGCGAGCAGTTCTACCAGCAGGAATACTGTGGCTGCGTGTACTCGCTGCGCGATGCCAACCGCCACCGCCGTGAGAACGGCCGCGAGCGCATCAAGATCGGCCTGCTGTATTACGGGCAGGACAATGACGCCGCCAGCAGCGATTGACGTGCGCGCGAGGGGCGGCCACGCTGGTCGCCCTTCTTCCGTTGTGCCGGACCTGCCATGACCACCCTGCCCGCTGACGTCGCCCTGCTGGTGATCGACCTGCAGCCGGACTTCATGCCCGGTGGCGCCCTCGCCTGCGAACAGGGCGATGCGCTGGTGGCGCCGATCACAACACTGCTGGCCGAGCGCCGCTACCGCACCGTGGTGGCGACCCAGGACTGGCACCCCGCCGACCATGCCTCCTTTGCCAGCCAGCATCCGGGGCATCTGCCTTTTGAAGCGATCCTGCTGCACGCGCAGCCGCAGACGCTGTGGCCGGACCACTGCGTGCAAGGCAGCGCGGGCGCCGCACTGCACCCCGGCGTGGACTGGACCGTAGCCGACCTCATCCTGCGCAAGGGCACCCGCCAGCAGGTGGATTCGTACAGCGCCTTCCGCGAAAACCACGGCCCCGACGGCACGCGCCCGGCGACCGGACTGGCCGGCTGGCTGCACGAACGAGGGATCCGCGAGGTGCACGTGTGCGGGTTGGCGCGCGATTACTGCGTGCTGTGGAGCGCGCAGGACGCGGTGAAGTCCGGCTTCCGGGTGAAGTTCCTGTGGGAGCTGACCCGCCCGGTGACCGACGCCAACGACGGCATGGTGCGCGAGGCCTTGGCGAAAGCGAGGATTGCGATCCTGTAAGCGGCATGTCGCCTCTGCCGCTTGTGTGACTGATTCGCAACCTGCAGAATCGAGCCATCCAGCCCTCCAAGTACGCCCCCCAACAGATCGCGGGACGGCCGAACCGAGGGCTTTTCATTGGATGACGCCAGGAGGGCAAAGGTATGCCGACGGCAGTTCTCATTGATGGCGGCTACTTCATCAAGCGCTTTCGCCGCATCGAACCCCACAACGCTTACAACGCTCAACGCGCCGCCGAGGTCGCCCACCGATGGGCCATCGCCCATCTGAAGCATGCAAGTGGCGAGCGAAGGGATCTCTATCGCATCTTCTTCTACGACTGCCCGCCGCTGCGCAAGAAGATGCACAACCCGATTTCTGGTCTGTGCATCGACTATTCGCGATCCGACGAAGCGCTCTTCAGAACCAGCCTGCACGAGGCACTGAAGCAAAAGCGGAAGGTCGCCCTGCGTCTTGGCCATCTCACCGACTTCAGTTCGTGGACGACCGGGTCACGAACCTTCGACGACCTGCTCAAGGGAAAGCGAACGTTCGGCGATCTTCAGGCCGACGAGCTGCAACCGAATGTGCGACAGAAAGGCGTGGATATGCGTATCGGGATCGACATTTCGTCACTCGCCCTCAAGCGTCAGGTCCGCCAGATCATTCTGATGGCGGGTGATGCTGACTTCGTGCCGGCCGCGAAGCTCGCCCGACGTGAAGGGGTCGATTTCGTGCTGGATCCGATGTGGTCATCCATTCCCAAAGGGCTGATGGAACACATTGATGGCGTGCGCTCTACTTGCCCCAGACCATTGGAGCAACAGCGGGCGCATCGCGGGCAATTGCCGTGTGCCATCCTGGGAACCACCAGTGCTACCTGAACACCACCGTGCGGTGGCCGTTGAGCAGGATGCGATGCTCCACGTGCCGGCGAACCGCCCGCGCCAGCACCTGCGATTCGGTATCGCTGCCCAGCCGCACCAGCTCGCGCGGGGTCATCGCGTGGTCCACGCGGGCCACGTCCTGTTCGATGATCGGGCCTTCGTCCAGATCCTCGGTGACGTAGTGCGCGGTGGCGCCGATGATCTTGACCCCACGCGCGTGCGCCTGGTGGTACGGCTGCGCGCCCTTGAAGCTGGGCAGGAAGCTGTGGTGGATGTTGATTGCCCTGCCCGCCAGCGCACGGCACAGCGTGGGCGAAAGAATCTGCATGTAGCGCGCCAGCACCACCAGGTCGATGCGCTCGCGTTCGACCAGGTCGATGATCTGCTGTTCCTGCGCCGAACGCGTGTCCGCGTTCACCGGCAGATGGTGGAACGGCACCTGGTAGGACGCCGCCAGCGCTGCGAAGTCAGCATGGTTGGATGCCACCGCAGCGATATCGACCTTCAACTGGCCGCTGTGGGCGCGGAACAACAGGTCGTTCAGGCAATGGCCCTGCTTGCTGACCAGTACCAGCAGGCGTGGCCGGCGGCGCCCGTCATGCAACTGCCAGTCCATGCCGAAGTCCGCTGCCAGTGCGGCCATCGCCTTGTGCACGGTGTCCAGCGGCAGGCCCGCATCGCGGTCGAAGTGCACGCGCAGGAAGAAGCGACCGCTCTCCTCGTCGCCGAACTGCTGGGCGTCGAGGATGTTGCAGCCGTGGTCGAACAACAGGCCCGACACGCGATAGACGATGCCGGTGCGGTCGGGACAGGAGAGGGTGAGGATGGAATCGGGGCGCATTGCCCGAGTGTAGGGCAGCACACTCCCGCGGTGCACGATGCTGTCAAATGCAACCATCAGTTAGAAACGAGGCGCAGAGCGCGCATGATTGGAGCAAGTTCCTCCCCCGCACCTCGCCAACCGGTTCCAGTTTCAATGACCCGACCCTCGCGAACAAGGTGAAAGACCGGAGTCTGCTGACGGTCGAAAGCCGCCCACCTCTTGTCCATGTACATCACGCTCATCGGCAGCTCAGGATGAAGTCCATTCCATTCGGCGATGCTATCGCCGGCCCAGTGCGGGCCATTGGGCACTACCAACACCAGCTTAGCGCGGAGCCCCTGGTAGGCAGGTTGGGCGACAATGTTCTGCAGAGCTCCTCGTGAGTGGCCACAACCCGGATGAACGATGGCAACAACCTGATCTCCGCTCAGCCGTATCGAATCACGAACGAGGGAACCGTCAGCCTGGACTGCGTACACGGGCAGGCCGAGCGGGAAGCGGCCCGGAAGAACCCGCGGAAGCGCCGGGACATTACTGAGCCACTGGCGACGCAACCGTTCTGCTTGGGCAAAATCGCCCCTTGCCACGTGTAGTCCTATCAGCCTGCGATGATGCTCAGCGCCGGCGGTGCCGCGCTCGACCAACAGGCCGTACTGTGCCAACGCATTGCGCAGCGGTTCTGCATCCGGTACGTAGTTGGCGAACAGCGCCGCAGCCTTGAACTGGTCCTCGATGACGCGGTCCTTGCTTCTGCAGCCGACCGTACGTGATGCCGTGCGACCCGCACGGTAGATGTGCGACAGCGCCTCGATGCGATCACGTGCAGATGCATTCAGCGTTGTCGCCTCCGCCTTCAACAGCTGTGTGTAGGTATCGGCCTTACACATGGATACAGGGCTGATACTGGACGCAGCTCCTAGAACAAGCATCCATCCGGGGAGCAGCATGCGCGCTCAACAACCCGACATGCAGACGAACTCTGTGGACTCGCTGCAAGTAGCACGGGCGACACATCGATATCCCATGTGATCCTCCACGAGCTCACCGGATTGGACATACGAGCGGTGGATATCGCGATCAACCTCATTCTCGACACGCAACCCTGGCATCAGCCGGAGTGTGCGTTCGGCACCGAACAGCGACAGCAGCCGGTGGGCTTGACTGTAGCTCAGCTCGCTGGCGATGGCTTCCGTCGAGTAGCCAACCAGGCCGTTCTCGTTGAACGACAGCGAGGTCAGGAACTGCTCCAGCCCGTGCACGGACAGGAGCGCCAGCGGCGAATCCACGGGGATCACGGCGAGATAGCTGTCCAGGCGCGCTGCGCTGGATATCTGGGCGTTCTTCTGCGCGACGAGCACCTGCTCACGTACTGATTCCCGCACACCATCGCCCGTCTGGGCGGCAGCGGCAGCGGCAGCGGAGTAGGCAAGCACCAGTGCAAGCAAAGAGACGCGCATGCGGTTCTGCATGATGAACTCCTGTATGCGGCGAACGTGCCATGGTCAGCGTAGTGCGGGGCGTTGCGGCAGGATTGTGCGTGCGGTCTCGCAACGCCTGCATTGCAACAATTCCCATGCCACCGGCCGCTGGGGTTCGCGGGCAAAGCGGCGCTTGGTACAGACCCAAGCGATACTTGGCCTTCCGCATGGCAAGCTGGTCGGTCATGAACCTGTTGCAGCTCATCCGCAGCTTCACCCGCACCGCAGAGACCGGCAGCATTGCCGCTGCGGCCCGCACCCTTGGCATCAGTGCCACCGCCGTGGGCCAGAACATCAACCGGCTGGAAGCCCACCTGGGCGTGCGCCTGCTGAACCGCAGTACGCGCCAGCTGGCGCTGAGCGAGGCCGGCACGGTGTACCTGGCACAGGTGCGGCATCTCGAAGCCGACCTGGCACGCGCGCAGGCCATGGTCACCGGCGACGTGGAACCGGCTGGGCCCCTGCGCATCGCCAGCAGCAGCGCGTTCGGCCGGCACGTGCTGGCACCGCTGCTGCCCTCGCTGCAGCAGCGCTACCCGCAGCTGCAGCTGGAACTGCGCCTGACCGATCGCGCAGTGCAGCACGGTGCCGAGGCGGTGGATGCAAGCATCCGCATTGGCGCGCAGCTGGAGGACGGCCTGGTGGCGCGGCCCCTGGCACGCATTCCGTTCGTCTTCTGCGCATCGCCGGCGTACCTGCAGGCACACGGCATGCCACTGGAGCCGGCGCAGCTGGCAACCCATCGCGGCCTGCTGCACCGTTTCCCCACCGACGGCCGGCCACTGCGCTGGGGCCTGCTGAAGGATGGCCAGCGGGTGGACGCGGCACTGCCGCCGAGCATGGTCTGCGACGACATCGATGCGCTGGCCGAACTGGCCGCTGCCGGTGCGGGTATCACCCGGCTGGCGGCGTTCGTGGCCGAACCGTACCTGGGCGACGGGCGACTGCAGGCGGTGTTCGGGCCCGCCACCGACTGGAAGCCGGAGCCGATGGAGGTCTACTTCTGCGTCAGCGACCGCCGCGATTTCACCGCCAAGATCCGCGCGCTGTTCGAGCACCTGCAGGCCGGCCTGCCACCGGCCTGGAAGGTGTAGTGCTCAGCGCGGACTGAACACGCCGCGGGCGTCGCGCGGCTCGCAGCGCAGGTACTGCGGCGCCGGCACCACGCTGTCACCCAGCGCAGCAGCGGCGTGCCACGGCCAACGCGGGTCGTACAGGATGCCGCGGGCCAGCGCGATGGCATCGGCCTGGTTGTGGCGCAGGATCGATTCGGCCTGCTCCGGCTCGGTGATCATGCCTACCGCGATCACCGGCATGCGCACCTTCTTGGCCTTGATCGCCGCCGCGAACGGCACCTGGTAGCCCGGGCCGACGCTGATCTTCTGGCGCTCGTGCAGGCCGCCACTGGAGACGTGCAGGAAATTGCAGCCACGCGCGTCCAGCACCTGTGCCAGCGCCTCGCTCTGCACGATGTCCCAGCCGCCCTCGACCCAGTCGCTGGCGGAGATGCGCACGCCCACGGCGACCTTGTCCGACACCGCGGCACGCACCGCGTCGAACACTTCCACCAGCATCCGCAGCCGGTTCGGCAGCGAGCCGCCGTAGCCATCGGTGCGGCGGTTGCTCAGCGGCGACAGGAACTGATGCAGCAGGTAACCGTGCGCGGCATGGATCTCGATCAGCTCGAAGCCCAGCCGCTCGGCGCGCACCGCGCTGGCGGCGAAGGCGGCAACGATCTCGGCGATGCCGGCCTCGTCCAGTTCCTGCGGCGCCGGGTCGGCGGCATGGAACGGCAGCGGCGACGGTGCGACCGTGGCCCAGCCGCGCGCATCGTCGGCCGGCAACTGGCCACCGCCATCCCACGGGCGCGCCGTAGAGGCCTTGCGGCCGGCATGGGCCAGCTGCACGCCCAGTGGCATCGGCGACCAGCGGCGCACGCTGGCCAGCACCTGCGCCAGGGCCGCTTCGGTGCCGTCATCCCACAGGCCCAGATCGGCCCAGCTGATGCGGCCTCGCGCTTCGACCGCAGTGGCCTCCAGGATCAGCAGGCCCGCACCGGACTGCGCCAGGGTGCCCAGATGCATGGCGTGCCAGTCGCTGGCGCGGCCGTCTTCGGCGGAGTACTGGCACATCGGCGCGACGACGATGCGGTTGGACAAGGTCAGGGGGCCGAAGGAGATCGGCGAAAACAGCTGGCTCACGGCAGTGGGGGTGTATCAAAGGGGGTGCGTATTGCACCGCTGTACGGCCGATAGATCAACCGTGTGGGTAGATCGCTGTTTCGTGGGCAAGGGCAGCCGAGCACAGGCTCGGCTCAGCGCGTGGTCCAGCCGGCCAGCGCCTCGGCGCAATCGCGCTCGTCCTTGAACTGCAGCAGGTCGTCGGCACGGGTGCGGCCACGGTTCAGCGCGGCCACCGGCAGGCCAGCCTTGGCTGCGGCCTGCACGAAGCGGAAGCCGGAATAGACCATCAGCGAGGAGCCCACCACCAGCACCGCATCCGCCTGCTGCAGGTGGTCGTGCACGGCATCCACACGCTCACGCGGCACGTTTTCGCCGAAGAACACCACGTCCGGCTTCAGCAGGCCGCCGCAGTGCGGGCAGTCCGGCACCGCGAACGTCGAGAAGTCGGTTTCCAGGTCGGCGTCGCCGTCGGGCGCGATACCGGCCTCCAGCGATTCCCAGCCGGGGTTGGCGTCCAGCAGCTGCTGCTGGAAGCCCTCACGCTCGCTGCGACGTTCGCAGCCCATGCAGCGCACCAGATCCAGGCGGCCGTGCAGGTCGATCACGTTGCGGCTGCCGGCACGCTGGTGCAGGCCATCCACGTTCTGGGTCAGCAGTACCTGCAGCTTGCCGCTGTCCTCCAGTGCGGCCAGCGCCTGGTGCGTGCCGTTGGGCCGGGCCTGGCCGAAGCGCGGCCAGCCCAGCAGGCTGCGCGCCCAGTAACGCTGGCGGGTGGCGGCCTCGCCCATGAAGGCCTGGTAGGTCACCGGCGGCGTGCGCTTCCACTGGCCATCGGCATCGCGGTAATCGGGAATGCCCGAGGCGGTGCTGCAGCCGGCGCCGGTCAGCACGAACAGGCGTTGGGCGCGGTCGATGAAGTCGGTGAGCGGCGGGGTCATGACAGCCAGATGGGGGCTTGCGGGCGCCCCCGCAAGCGTGGGCTCAGGCGGCCGGCGCGCCGGGCAGCTGCGGCACGGTCACCGGGTGGCCATCCTCGCCCAGGGCGATCATCACGAAGTGGCCGCGGGTGCACAGCTTGCGCTCGCCGCTGTGCAGGTCCTCGGCGATCAGTTCCACCTCGACCTTCATCGAGCTGCGGCCGACCTCGACGATGCGGCCGATGGTCTCCACCATCTGGCCGATGCGGATCGGCAGCTTGAAATCGACCTGGTCGCTGCGCGCGGTCACCACGGTGCGGCGCGAGTAGCGGGCGGCGGCCAGGAAGGCGGCCTTGTCCATCCATGCCAGCGCCTGGCCACCGAACAGGGTGCCCATGTGGTTGGTGTGGTTGGGAAAGACGATTTCGGCCATGCGCACTTCGGTCGGCGGCACGGTCTCGGGGATGGGGGTCATGGGGGCGGTTCGGGTGTGGGGTAAGACGGATTTTAAGGCAGGCGGCGTGCAGGCGGCGCTACACTTCGACACCCCCACTGCGTGAACCCGCCATGCCCGCCACGTCCGACCTGCTGGCCTTCGCCCTCGTCTCGCTGGCCATGGTGCTGACACCCGGGCCGAACATGATCTACGTGATCTCGCGCTCGATCTGCCAGGGCCGCGTGGCCGGGCTGATCTCGCTGGGCGGGGTGGCGCTGGGCTTCGTGTTCTACATGCTGTGCGCGGCGCTGGGCATCACCGCGCTGCTGATGACCGTGCCGTTCGCCTACGACGCGCTGCGCATCGGCGGCGCGCTGTACCTGCTGTACCTGGCCTGGCAGGCGCTGAAGCCGGGCGGCCGTTCGCCGTTTGCGGTGCGTGACCTGCCGGTGGACGGCCCGCGCAAGCTGTTCGCGATGGGTTTCCTGACCAACGTGCTGAACCCCAAGGTCGCGGTGATGTACCTGTCGCTGCTGCCGCAGTTCCTGCACCCGGACAGCGAGGGCAGCGTACTGATGCAGTCGCTGGTGCTGGGTTCCACCCAGCTGCTGGTCAGCGTGAGCGTGAACGCGGTGATCGCGATAATGGCCGGCAGCATCGCCGGCTTCCTCGCCGCCCGCCCCACCTGGCAGGCGGTGCAGCGGTGGTTCATGGGCACGGTACTGGCCGGACTGGCCGTGCGCATGGCGGTGGATGGGCGGCGGTGATGACCCTTCCGATGCTGCAGCGATACTCCTATCTCAAGATCGATGGCCCGTCCTGCGTTTGAACATGCTGTGCCGGCTGTAGTTCAAGGATCGCTGCTTGCGATTGACTCAACGCATCGGCACGTTGAAGCGACTCCGCTTCAGGCGCACGAAGCGCATCCATCGTATTCATGTGTCCTCGGCGATGGGCTGGATCATCCATTGCTCCCTCCACTATGAAGACCCTCTCACCACGAGCCAGGCTCTCTGTCGGGTTGTTCAACACAACGTGGTCAACTCGGGACAACCCCTGCTCCTTCGCCAGTACCAGCAGGCTTGCGGACATGCGCTGACTGGACTCGTCCCACGGCTTCCCATGCTCGGCGTCCAGGCGTTCCACACCAGCCCTGATCTGCATATAGAGAGCACGGTCTGCATCGCCAAGTTCAGCTGTTGAAGAAGGCACTCGATGTAGCGACGGTGAGTCGTCGGCGGGAGTGCCAACTCTGTCCGCAACTGCGGTGCGCTCGGCGTCAAGTTCTGGCTCTGGCCTGCGCCGTCGCTGCCGCTGCGAGGGCGCTATGTGCTGGTCATAGTGTGCGCCGTAGTAAAGCTCGTAGTTCGCATGAGGACCAACAGACGGAGCCTCTGTCTTGAACACCTCAGCGATCTGTTCAATCGCTTGGCTGCGGTTGATCCGTCCAGCCTGGAGTTCCGCCGCAATGGCTCCATACTGCTGCGGCCGATTACCCGTGCCCGATACGCCAATGTCCGGCCCCCCGGCCGCGACAATTTCGCGCTGGACCTGGACATTGCTGAGGGTCGCAGCGGCTTCTCCTCGCAACTTGCTGTTCACATAGGCTTGCTTAGAAGTTCGATTTTCGGGTTCGGTGAAGAGATGGTGCCCAACTTCGTGAGAAAGAGAACGTGCGATTCTGGAGCCTTGCCCGATTGCGTTCTCGTCAATAACGATCTTCACACCGGGAATAAGATAGGTGCCGTCACCGGCTCGCCCCATTCGACAGCCAGGTTGTCGCGATCAGCCTGTGCGAGACCCGCTCGAAGTGTTGGGGATTTCGCCAGAAGCGGCGCCAGCGAGGGATCGGCCAATGGCGAAGCCGGACGACGTGTGGTTCCTGGTCGGCCACCCTCCTGCGGCTGAGACAGTGCAAGTTCTTCATTACGTTCCATGGTGCGGCTCCTTCGCAATGACAGGGGGTTAGCGCTGACTGATCGATACGAAGGTCAGCGTCTTGTAGTCAAGGGAGAGCCCGAGCACAACCTTGGCACTGTTCACCTGAGCAGACCAGTAAGGGCGGGAGCCAGGCGCATCGGGGTGAGGTGGCTCTATGGCGGAGTTCTCCCAGATGATCTCCTCGAGCGCGATGCTCGGTGGCGTGACCTCAAAGATCAGGGTCGCGTGCGTAGGATCGTCGGCAGGACTTCTCAGCGTGATGTTCCGGACCTCAAGGTCGCCCAACCTTCCGCGTTCTGCGGTCCGCTCGTCCCGCAGGCCCTGTCGCGTCGGTGCACCCAGGTGCGTGTGAAGTTGTTCATTCAATGCGTCGACATCATCAAAACGCACGCTAGCCAAACGCTCGATATCGTTCTTGAATCGCTCCATACCAATTTCACTCCCTGATTTGACGGACTGTCTTTGATTCAAATGATGCGAGGGGGTTGGGCGTGCACCGCTCGAACACGCTGACAGTACCAACGCTGCAATAGTGATTGTGAGGCAGCGATACCCTGCTACCCAGGGGCGGCGCCGAAGTCCACCTTTTGATGAAGAAGCGCATTTCTCGACCGATGCATCCATGAAAGTACCTCTCGCGGGAGTCCCACTTTCGCGAATCTAGCACGACGTCGGAGTCAAGCAGGTCACTGGCCGTGGGCACTCAGGCGCCGATGTGGAAAGTCGGCTCGGTAAATCGATCCACGGTCTTCACCGCTGGCGAAAGCGGTATGTGAATCCATCATCCACGCGCCCGGTGGCAACGGCTCGGAGATGGATGACCGACATCCGGGCACGGTGCTGGCCGGGTTGGCGGTGCGCACGGCACCCTGAAAACCTTCCGCGCTGCGCGCTCGCCGGGCATGGCCCGGCGCTACCGTAAAAACGAAAAACCCCGGCGTTGGCCGGGGTTTCTCGTTGCGACAGACCTGACCGGTTCGATCAGAAGTTCATGTCGAAGGCGACTTCGCCCTTCACGCCCACCTGATAGGCCGAAGCGCGGCGTTCGAAGAAGTTGGTCAGTTCCTGCACGTCCTGCAGTTCCATGAAGCTCAGCGGGTTGCGCACGTTGTACTTGCGCTCCATGCCCAGGCGATGGAAATGGTTGTCGGCGCAGTGCTGCAGGTACTGGCGCATGTCACGGGTGGAAATGCCTGCCACGCCACCGGACAGCACGTCCTCGGCGAACTGCACTTCGCACTCGATGGCTTCGGCCAGCATGTCGTAGACATCCTGCTTCATCTTGTCGTCGAACAGATCCGGCTCTTCCTCGCGGATCACGTCCACGCACTCGAAGGCGAATTCCATGTGCGCGCTTTCGTCGCGGAACACCCAGTTGGTGCCCGAGGCCAGGCCGTTGAGCAGGCCGCGCGAACGGAAGTAGTACACGTAGGCGAAGGCGGCGAAGAAGAACAGGCCTTCGATGCACGCAGCGAAGCAGATCTGGTTGAGCAGGAACTGACGGCGCTCTTCGCGGGTCTCGATGCGCTTCAGGTCCTGGATCGAATCGATCCACTTGAAGCAGAAATCGGCCTTCTTCTTGATCGAGTCGATGTTCTCCACCGCGGCGAAGGCTTTGACGCGCTCGTCCGGATCCGGCAGGTAGTTGTCCAGCAGGGTCAGGTAGAACTGCACGTGCAGCGCTTCTTCATACAGCTGGCGCGACAGGTACATGCGCGCTTCGGGCGCGTTCAAGTGCTGGTACAGGTTCAGCACCAGGTTGTTGGACACGATCGAATCGCCGGTGGCGAAGAACGCGACAAGACGATGGATCAGGTGACGCTCGCCCGGCGACATCTTGCTGTGCAGGTCGCTGATGTCGATCTGGAAGTTGATCTCTTCCACCGTCCAGGTGTTCTTGATCGCGTTCCGGTACATGTCATAGAACTGCGGGTAGCGCATCGGGCGCAGGGTCAGTTCAAAACCGGGATCGAGCAGCATCTGCTTGGGCTTGTCGGCCATGGGTGTTTCCTTGAATTCCTGGGTGAGCGGCCGGGCATGGCCCGGCGCTACCGTGGGTGTCTCTCTGCAGCCGAGCATGGCTCGGCTCTACAGGTATGAGGTGCCGGCGATCGCCGGCACGGCGCGTCTTACTGGCAGGCCTCGCAGGCTTCCGGGTTCTCCAGCGAGCAGGCGATGGCCTCTTCCGGGCTGAACACCTTCTCCGGGCCGGCGGTGGCCACGTGGCTGACGGTGGTCTTGGCGATCTTGGTGGCCGGACGCGAACGCAGGTAGTAGGTGGTCTTGATGCCCTGCTTCCAGGCGTACATGTACATGGACGACATCGCGCCGATGCTCGGGCTTTCCATGAACAGGTTGAGCGAGGCGGACTGGTCGATGAAGGCACCACGGTCGGCGGCCATGTCGATCAGCGAACGCATCGGCAGCTCCCATGCGGTGCGATAGACGTGGCGCAGCGTTTCGGGGATCTGGGTGATGGCCTGGATCGAGCCGTCGGCCAGCTTGATCGCATCGCGCATTTCCGGGGTCCAGTGGCCCAGCTTCTTCAGCTCGTTCACCAGGTAACGGTTCACCTGCAGGAAGTCACCGGACAGGGTCTCGCGCTTGAACAGGTTGGACACCTGCGGTTCCACGCACTCGTAGCAGCCGGCGATGGAGGCGATGGTGGCGGTCGGGGCGATCGCGATCATCAGCGAGTTGCGCAGGCCGTGTTCCTTGATGCGCTCACGCAGGGCGTCCCAGCGTGCGGCATCTTCCGGCACCACGTTCCAGGCATCGAACTGCAGCTCGCCACTGGCCGCACGGGTGTCGGCGAAGGACGGATGCTTGCCACGTTCCTGGGCCAGTTCCACCGAGGTTTCCAGCGCGTGGAAGTAGATGGTCTCGGCAATCTTCTTCGACAGCGCGCGGGCTTCGGCACCATCGAACGGCAGGCGCTTGCGGAAGAACACGTCCTGCAGGCCCATGCAGCCCAGGCCGACCGGACGCCAGCGCAGGTTGCCGCGACGTGCCGATTCGATCGGGTAGAAGTTCAGGTCGATCACGCGGTCCAGCTGGCGCACGGCCAGGCGCACGGTGTCGGCCAGCTTGTCGAAATCGAACTCGCCGTTGCCGTCGAAGTGGTTGCCCAGGTTGATCGAACCCAGGTTGCACACCGCGGTCTCTTCAGCCGAGGTGACTTCCAGGATTTCGGTGCACAGGTTGGACAGGTGGATCACGTTGCCGGCGCGCAGGGTCTGGTTGCTGGCGCGGTTGCACTTGTCCTTGAAGGTCATCCAGCCGTTGCCGGTCTCGGCCAGAGTGCGCATCATCCGCGAGTACAGCTTGCGTGCGGAAATGGTGCGGTTGGCCTTGCCCTGTGCTTCGGCCTGCAGGTAGGCGGCCTCGAAGGCTTCGCCGAACAGGTCGGTGAACTCGGGCACCACGCGCGGATCGAACAGCGACCATTCCTGGTCCGATTCGACACGCTTCATGAACAGGTCCGGGATCCAGTTGGCCAGGTTCAGGTTGTGCGCACGGCGCGATTCGTCGCCGGTGTTGTCACGCAGCTCGAGGAAGTCCTCGATGTCGGCGTGCCAGGTTTCCAGGTACACACAGGCCGCGCCCTTGCGCTTGCCACCCTGGTTCACCGCAGCCACCGACGAATCCATGGTCTTCAGCCACGGCACGATGCCGTTGGAGTGGCCGTTGGTCGACTTGATCAGCGAGCCACGCGAACGCACGCGGGTGTAGCTGACGCCGATGCCGCCGGAGAACTTGGACAGCTGGGCGATGTCGCCGTACTTGGAGTAGATCGATTCCAGCGAATCCTGCGGCGAGTCCAGCAGGAAGCACGAGGACAGCTGCTCGTGGGTGGTGCCGGAGTTGAACAGGGTCGGGCTGGACGGCAGGTAGTCCAGGTTGCCCATGCGCTTGTACAGCGCCAGGGTTTCCGGCACGTCTTCACTCAGCGCGCTGGCGATGCGCAGGAAGAACTGCTGCGGGGTCTCGATCACCTTGCGGGTGTGCGGATGGCGCAGCAGGTAGCGGTCGTACAGGGTACGCAGGCCGAAGTAATCGAAGTTCAGGTCCAGCGAGATGTCGATGGCATCGTTGAGCTTGCGTGCGTTGGTCTGCACGAAGTTCAGCAGGCGGTCGTTGATCAGGCCCACTTCGTGGCCACGACCCACCGACTGCGAGAACGCGTGGATTTCCTGGTTGGACACTTCCTTGGCGATGAAGTTGGCCAGCAGGCGCGCGGCCAGGCGGCCGTACTCGGGTTCTTCACCGATCAGCAGCGCCGCGGTGCGGATGGACAGTTCGTCCAGCTCCTGGGTGGTGGCGCCGTTGTACAGGCCGGAAATGGTGCGGGTGGCCACGCGCATCGGATCGACGGCGTGCAGGCCTTCAGAGGAACGCTGCACCGCGCGGACGATCTTGTTCAGATCCACCAGCTCGGTCGTGCCATTGCGCTTGGTCACACTCATCGCGTTGGACGTCGGCGGCGACGTCAACAGGAACTCGCTTTCCTTCTCGATGGTGGCGCTGGTCTCGGTGGTCACGGCGTGTGTCCTCTTGGCGTGATGGATGGTGGCTCGGTGCATCGGATGACGCGGCCCGGGACGTGACACCCCAGGGTGGCAGACCGGTGTCGCAGGAATTGAGACCTGCGCCTGTGGCTGCTGCTGGCAGTGCTGACCGGTGCCGCTGCGGGCGTGGAGAGGCATCACCGGAGGCTCCGGCGATCCATTCCATGGACCCGGCGGCTTGGGGTGCCCAACGCCGACAGCCACAAGATAGTGGGGGTAGTTGGGTCCGTCAACGCCAAATGTAGTGAAATTCGGCAATCCCTTGCGCCGCAAGGATCGTGCCATCGGCGCCCGGATTGGACGCTTTGGACCTGCTGGATCGGGCTGCGCAGTCAAGCCCGAAAAGCGTCGTGGTGGCGGTAATCAGCACCCCACCAGCGGAACAATGACAGCTTCACATGACAGGGCCATGCAGGCGAGGGACAAGTCTGTGGATAGGTGGTGGGCAGCCGGTGGGAATCCGGTGGACGGGCGGCACCGGGTAGTGCCGACCGCTGGCCGGCAGCCCATGGGCCCGGAGGCATCGTACGGATGCCGGCCAGCGGCCGGCACTACCCCTCACGCCCGGTGCGGGGTACCCAGGTACTCGGCGCTCTGCATTTCGATCAGGCGCGAGGCCGTGCGCTCGAACGCGCCCTGCAGGCGGGTGCCGGTGTACAGCTCGACCGGCGAGGTGCTGGCGGTGCAGACCAGGTTGACGTGGCGGTCGTACAGCTCGTCGATCAGGTTGACGAAGCGGCGCGCGGCATCCTCGTTCAGGCGATCGAAGGCAGGAATGCCCCCCAACAGCACGGTGTTGAACTCGTGCGCGATCTCGATGTAATCCGACGGCCCACGCGGGCCTTCACACAGGGCGGCGAAGTCGAACCAGGCAATGCTCTTGCCACGCGCGCGCACCGGGATCTTGCGGCTCTCGATCTCGATGTTGCCCGCCTTGGCCGGTTGGCCGCCACTCAGTTCGCCCCAGCGCGTGGCCAGCCAGGTGTCACTGTCGGCGGCCAGCGGCGCGCGGTACACCGGCGAACGGGTCAGCGCGCGCATGCGGTAGTCCTCGGTGCCCTCGGCGTACAGTTCCACGCAGTAGCGCTGCAGCAGGCCGATGGCCGGCATGAAGCTCTCGCGCTGCAGGCCGTTGAGGTACAGGTTTTCCACCGCCGTGTTGGAGGTGGTGACCAGGGTCACGCCCTCGGCGAACATCCGCTCCAGCAGGCGCGCCAGCAGCATGGCATCGCCGATGTCGGTGACGAAGAATTCGTCCAATACCAGCACGCGCAGGTTGCTGCGCCATTCCTGGGCGATCTTCGCCAGCGGGTCGCTCTGGCCCTGGTGCTCGCGCAGGCGCTCGTGGACGCTGCGCATGAAGCGATGGAAGTGGGTGCGGTACTTCTGCTTGATCGGCAGGCCGTCGTAGAACAGGTCGACCAGAAAGGTCTTGCCGCGGCCGACGCCGCCCCAGAAGTACAGGCCCTTGACCGGCTCGGGCTTCTTCCAGAACGAGGACAGGCGGTCCAGCCAGCCATCCTCGGCGCTGTCCACCAGGGCCAGGTGGATCCGGTCCAGCTCGGCCAGGGCCGCATGCTGGGCCGGGTCGTTCTGCCAATCGCCGCGTTCCACCCCGGCCGCGTAGCGCTGCGTCGGGGTCAGTTCCACCTCGCTCATGCCGCCGTGCCCAGCCAATGCTTGACGCCGTGGGTGAGCGCGCCGCGCAGGTCGATCAGCTTGCGGTGGAAGAAGTGGCTGGTGTCCGGCATGCGCACCAGCTCATGCGGCGCATCAAGGGTGTCCAGCCACTGGTAGACGGCCTGCGGGTCGACGATCTCATCCTGCTCGCCCTGGATCACCAGCCAGCGGGCAGGCGGCGCGATGCCGCCGAAATCCCAACGGCCCGCCGGCGGGGCGATCGAGATCAGCGCTTCGGGCTGCAGCTCGGCGGCGGCCTTCAGCGAAACGAACGCGCCGAAGCTGAAGCCGGCCAGCCACAGGCGGTCGTCGGGACGCTGCTGGCGGACCCAGGCGGTGACGGACTTCAGGTCCTCCTGTTCGCCTACGCCATGGTCGAATTCACCGGCAGAACCGCCGACGCTGCGGAAGTTGAAGCGCACCGTGGCGATGCCCAGCTCGCGCAGGGTGGTGGCGGTCATGGTGACCACCTTGTTGTGCAGGGTGCCGCCTTCGGTGGACAGCGGATGGCAGATGATGGCCACGATCGGCTGCACCGGCACATCGGCCTTGGGCAGGTCGATGAGCACTTCCAGCGGGCCAACCGGGCCCTCCAGTGCGATGCAGGCGGTTTCGCCGGGGGCGACGGGGAACGAGGGCTTGTGCATGGCACCATGATAGCGTCCCCCGCCGCTGCCCTGTGCCCGCCCCATGCTCTACCTGTCCCTGGCCGTGATCTGCAGTGTGCTGGTTTCGGTGTTGTTGAAGCTGGCTGGCCGTCGCCAGCTGGATGTTGCGCAGATGGTGACCTGGAACTATCTGGTCGCCGCGACGATGACGGCGGTGGTGCTGCAGCCGCCGCTGGACGCCTTGCGCGCACCGCACGCACCGTGGGTTTCGCTGCTGGCACTGGCGGTGGTGCTGCCCTCGATCTTCCTGGTGCTGGGCCGCGCGGTGGCGGTGGCCGGCATCGTCCGCAGTGATGTGGCGCAGCGCTTGTCGCTGCTGCTGTCGCTGGCGGCGGCGTTCCTGTTCTTCGGGCAGACCGCCACGCCTTGGAAGCTGGTTGGGCTGGGCCTGGGCCTGCTGGCGATGGTGGCCATCAGCCTGCGTCCACGCGGCCCGGCAGTGGCCGCTTCCGCCGACGGTTGGGGCTGGTTGCTGGGCGTATGGGCGGGCTTTGCGGTGGTGGATGTGCTGTTGAAGCAGGTGGCGCTGTCGGGCACGCCGTCGATGGCGGCAGTACTGGCCAGTTTCAGCGTGGCCTTCGTGCTGATGCTGGTGTTGCAGCTGTGGCGGCATTTCAGTGGGCGCAGCCGCCTGGCCTGGCGCAACCTCGGTGCGGGCGCGCTGCTGGGCCTGCTCAACGGCGGCAACATCCTGTTCTACGTGCATGCGCACCAGTCGATGCCGGAAAGCCCGGCCACCGTGTTCGCCGGCATGAACATCGGCGTAGTGGTGCTGGGCGCGCTGGTGGGCGTGTTCGCCTTCGGCGAGGCGACCACGCGCTGGAACCGCGCCGGCCTGGCACTGGCGGTGCTGGCGATTGGCTTGATCGCCTGGGGGTAAGTCCCGGGCGATCTTGCCCCTTGTAGGGCCGAGCCCATGCTCGGCTGCCGTTGTCGCGCAAAGCAGCCGAGCGTGGGCTCGGCTCTACAAGAAGGGCCCCCGGGTTATCTGTCGAAGCCCAGCAGCAGCGGGTCGTGGTCGGAGCTGCGCCATGGGCCCTGCACGTTGCGGCCCTGGTAGCCGCTGGCGTCCTGCTCGTCGGCGTTGCTGTGCCACTCGGCGGCGCCACGCAGGCGCTTGGCCATCGTCGGGCTCAGCAGCGCGTGATCGAGGCGACCGGTATAGCCGTTGTAGACGTAGCTGTAGGGCTGTTCGACCTTGGCCACCTTGAAGGCATCCTGCCAGCCCAGGTCGTGCAGGGTGCGGATCGGATCTTCCATCGCGTAGGCGTTGAAGTCGCCCATCAGCACCACGTCCGTCACCTTCAGGCGCGCGGCTTCAGCCTGCACCCAGGTGTTGAGCTGCCTGGCCGATTCCACACGCGTGGCGTTCCAGCAGCCCTGCCCGTCATTGCGGTCGACGTCGGCGCCACTGGCCTCGCGGCAGCCCTTGGACTTGAAGTGGTTGGCGACCACCATGAATGGTGCGCCCTTGCCCTGGAACGCCTGTGCCAGCGGCGCACGGCTGTGTTCGACGAAGGGACCGTCGAGCTTGGTCAGCGGCTTGCCGAGCGGTTTGAATTCGCTCCTGCGATAGATGATGCCGACGCGGATCGGATTGCTGCCGGGGCCTTCACCGGCGTCGACGAACGCCCACTGCTTGTCGGCCGCGAGACCGACATTGAGTGCGTTTACCAGTTCGGCGATGGCCGACTGCGGTCCGTAGCCGTCGTTCTCCAGCTCCATCAGTGCGGCAATGTCGGCGCCCAGCGCGTTGACGGTGGCGACCAGCTTGCCGACCTGCGCCTTGTGCTCGTCCAGCGTGCGCGCGCCGCGCAGGGTCGGGAATCCGCCGCCCTGGCCGTCACCATTGAAGAAGTTCTCCAGGTTGAAGGCGGCGATATGCAGGCTGCCGGGCACGCTCGGCACGGCCGGCCGCTGCAGTTCCGGCAGCTTCAACGCGCCGTCGACCTGCAGGCTGGGGCGGCCCTGTGCATCCACACGCACGGTGCCTTCCACGTTGCGCAGCTGCATGCCGGTGCGCAGCATCGGGTTGCCGGGCAGGTAGGCGACGCTTGCAGGGTCACGTGCATCGCTGCCGTCGTCCAGCAGCAGGCGGCGGCGCTGGTTGTCGGCCATCACCTGTTCGATACCGGCGCTGCCGGGCACGGCCACTTCGGTCGGCTGCCAGAGGCGGCCATCGAAGGCGACGGTGAGCTGGCCGAAGCGTTCCAGGCCATCGGTGCCGGCCAGGGTGAGCGGCGCGGCGATGCGCACGTGCTGGCCCTCCAGTGCACGCCAGTCGGCCGGCGCGGCGGCCAGGGTGACGGTGGCCGGGCTGCGCGGCGCGGTCGCCGGGGTCGGCGCAACCTGCGGCTGGGCCTGGGCGAAAGCGGATGCCGGCATCAGCAGGGACAGGGCAAGGGCGAGGGAACGGCGACGCATCGACAGACGACTCCACGGAAGAGGCGCACAGACTAACCCTGAAATGCGAAACCCCGCCTGCGCGGCGGGGTTTCGGCCTTGGTGGGCAAAGGTAGTGCCGGCCGCTGGCCGGCAACCTCATGACCTCTGTGCGATGCGTGGTTGCCGGCCACCTGACCGGGCACGCGTATCCGCAGTAGATCCACGCCATGCGTGGATGCGGCGCCCGTTACTTCAGATTGCCCAGCATCCAGTCCACCGTGGCGTGGATCTGCTCCTCGGTGAGCGCCGGGTTGCCACCCTTGGGCGGCATGATGCCGCCGTCGGGGCCGGTGTAGCCCTCGATGGCGTGCTTGTAGAGGGTGTCCTTGCCCTGCGCCAGGCGCTTGTCCCAGTGCGAGTGGTCCAGCGTCGGCGCCATGCCTACGCCGGTGGTGTGGCAGGCGGTGCACAGGTTGTCGAAGATCACCTTGCCGTCCTTGGTACCGCCGTAGGCCACCTGCGAGGCGGCCTTGGCCAGCGCGGCGGCATGCGCTGCAGCCTGCGCGGCCGCGCCGGTGCTGCCGGCGTACACCGCGCCGGTAGGCGAAATGCGCTGTTCGGTGCGTTTGGCGGCGGTAGGCGACACCTCGGGCGGAATCCGGGTGTGGATGAACGCGGCCAGGAGGATCAGACCGAGGGTGATGGCCATCAACAGCGCGATCACCATGGAGAAGCGTTTCAGGAACTCCAGATCGTAATTCCGCACTCTTCGTTACCCCTGGCTGATAGTCGTTGGACCACGGCTGAGCGACTGCGTGATGGGCCGAGTATAGAACGCACGCCGCGCCCGACAACAGGCGTCAGGGCTGGTGCGGCGCAGCATGCGGCCGTGGCCGCATGCGGGTAGCGCCGGGCCGCGCCCGGCGAGCGCGAAGCGCGGCAGAAGCCGTCCGGCACCCGCAACAGCGGCATCACCCTGCGCCAACAGCCCGCAGGCAGAAACTGCAGATGGCCTCGACCAGCGCGTCCTCGTCGCGGTGCGCTTCGCGGCTGGGCGCGGTGGGGCCGACCATCGCTTCGGTGAAGGCCCCCACCAGGCAGGCGGCGGCGGCATGCGCGTCCTGCGCCGGCAGCTCACCGGCCGCCACGCCCTCTTCCACCAGGCGCAGGAACACGTCACCGAAGGCACGGCGGCCGCGCATGCGCTCGGCTTCCACGTCCGGGTCCACCGGCTCGACGATGAAGGCGTGGGCCAGGCCAGGGCCAGCCAGGGCTCGGCGGACAAAGGCGGTGATGGCCTGGCGCAGGCGCACGCTGGCCGGCTCGGGCGCGCTGGCGATGCGCTCCATGATCGCCACCTCATGGGCCACGGCGGCATTGAGCACTTCCACGAACAGCTCGGCCTTGGACGGGAAGTGGCGGTAGATCAAGCCGGTGGAGACCCCCGCCTGGGTTGCCACGGCCGTTACCGGCGCGTTGCGCCAGCCGCCGGTGGCGACCAGTTCGCGGGTGGCCAGCAGGATCCGTTCACGGGCCCCGGCCAGGCGTTCTTCCATCAATGCTGAGCGTTTATAGGCCATGTTCTGAGTCTGGTTTCAATTTTTGAATTTGTATTCACTTCTTACCCGAACCCCGCTACGCTGGGGTCCAATCGCCCGCGCGGGCTGCTGCTGTGAACAGCTGCCCGCTTCCCCCTTCCGGGTGCGTCCATTCCCCACCTTCCCTCGTGGAGCCATCGCAATGCACGTGCCATCCCTGAACTTCGACCTCGGCGAAGATATCGACCTGCTGCGCCAGAGCGTGGCCCATTTTGCCGCTGCCGAGATCGCGCCGCTCGCGGCCGAGACCGATGCGACCAACCAGTTCCCGTTGGCACTATGGCCCAAGCTGGGCGAGCAGGGCCTGCTGGGCCTGACCGTGGAAGAAGAATACGGCGGCACCGGCATGGGCTACCTGGCCCACGTGGTGGCGATGGAAGAAGTGTCGCGTGCTTCCGGTGGCATCGGCCTGTCCTACGGTGCGCACTCGAACCTGTGCGTGAACCAGCTGCGCAAGAACGGCACCGAGGCGCAGAAGCAGCGCTTCCTGCCGGACCTGTGCAGCGGCGCCAAGATCGGTGCGCTGGCGATGAGCGAACCGGGCGCGGGTTCGGACGTGGTGTCGATGAAGCTGCGCGCGGACAAGCGCGGCGACCGCTACGTGCTCAACGGCAACAAGATGTGGATCACCAACGGCCCCGACGCCGATGTGCTGGTGGTCTACGCCAAGACCGATGTCGAGGCCGGCGCGAAAGGCATCACCGCCTTCCTGGTCGAGAAGGGCATGAAGGGCTTCTCCACCGCGCAGAAGCTGGACAAGCTGGGCATGCGCTCCTCGCCCACCTGCGAACTGGTGTTCCAGGACTGCGAGATTCCTGAAGAGAACGTGCTGGGCGCGGTCGGTGGCGGCGTGCGCGTGCTGATGTCCGGCCTGGACTACGAGCGCGTGGTGCTGTCCGGCGGCCCGCTGGGCCTGATGGCCGCCGCGATGGACGTAGTGATGCCGTATGTGCACGAACGCCATCAGTTCGGTGAGCCGATCGGCAGCTTCCAGCTGATCCAGGCCAAGATCGCCGACATGTACGTCGGCCTGGGTGCCTGCCGCGCCTATGTGTATGCGGTGGCGCGCGCCTGCGACCAGGGCCGTACCACCCGCCAGGATGCGGCGGGCGCGATCCTGTACGCCGCCGAGAAAGCGACCTGGCTGACCGGCCAGGCGATCCAGATCCTTGGCGGCAACGGCTACATCAACGAATACCCGACCGGCCGCTTGTGGCGCGACGCCAAGCTGTATGAAATCGGCGCCGGCACCTCGGAGATCCGCCGCATGCTGATCGGCCGCGAACTGTTCCAGCGCACCCTGTAAGGCACCCCATGAGCATCCTAGGCAGCCAGCTGCAACCGGGCAGCGATACGTTTGAAAGCAACCGCGCGGCGATGCAGGCCGTGGTCGACGACCTGCACGCCACCCTCGCCCGCACCGCACTTGGCGGCAGCGAAGCGGCGCGCGCCAAGCACACCGCACGCGGCAAGCTGCTGGTGCGCGACCGCATCGATGCCCTGCTCGACCCGGGCAGTGCGTTCCTGGAAATCGCGCCGCTGGCCGCGCACGGCATGTATGACGACGCTGTGCCCGCCGCTGGCGTGGTTGCCGGCATCGGCCGCGTGAGTGGCGTGGAGTGCGTGATCGTGGCCAACGATGCCACGGTCAAGGGCGGCACCTATTACCCGGTGACGGTGAAGAAGCATCTGCGCGCGCAGGAGATCGCCGAGCAGAACCACCTGCCGTGCATCTACTTGGTCGATTCCGGTGGTGCCTTCCTGCCGCTGCAGGATGAGGTGTTCCCCGACCGCGATCATTTCGGTCGTATCTTCTACAACCAGGCCAACCTGTCGGCGCAGGGCATTCCGCAGATCGCCTGCGTGATGGGCAGCTGCACCGCCGGTGGCGCCTATGTGCCGGCGATGAGCGACGAGACGGTGATCGTGCGCGAGCAGGGCACGATCTTCCTCGGCGGCCCGCCGCTGGTGAAGGCAGCCACTGGCGAAGTGGTGACGGCCGAAGAGCTGGGCGGTGCCGACGTGCACACGCGCATTTCCGGTGTGGCCGACCACATGGCCGACAACGACCTGCAGGCACTGGCACGGGTACGCGCGATCATCGCCCAGCTCAACTGGCGCAAGCCCGAAGCAGCGATGGCGCTGCAGCCGGTGGAAGAACCGCTGCTGCCGGCGCACGAACTGTACGGGGTGATCCCGGCCGATACGCGCAAGCCGTACGACGTGCGTGAGGTGATCGCGCGGCTGGTCGATGGTTCGCGTTTCGACGAGTTCAAGCCGCGCTATGGCGCCACCCTGGTGACCGGCTTCGCCCATCTGCATGGCTATCCGATCGGCATCATCGCCAACAACGGCATCCTGTTTTCCGAGTCCGCACTGAAGGGCGCGCACTTCATCGAGCTGTGCACCCAGCGCAACATCCCGCTGGTGTTCCTGCAGAACATCACCGGCTTCATGGTCGGCCGCAAGTACGAACAGGGCGGCATCGCCAAGGATGGCGCCAAGCTGGTGATGGCCGTGGCCTGTGCCAAGGTACCCAAGTTCACCGTGGTGATCGGCGGCTCGTTCGGTGCCGGCAACTACGGCATGTGCGGCCGCGCGTACTCGCCCAACTTCCTGTGGATGTGGCCCAACGCACGCATCGGCGTGATGGGCGGCGAACAGGCCGCCAGCGTGCTGGCCACGGTCAAGCGTGATGGCATCGAAGCCAAGGGCGGGCAGTGGCCGGGCGAGGAAGAGGATGCATTCAAGGCACCGATCCGCGACCAGTTCGAACAGCAGGGCCACCCGTATTACGCCAGTGCGCGCCTGTGGGACGACGGTGTGATCGATCCGGTCGATACCCGCCGGGTATTGGCTCTGGCCCTGTCGGCCAGCCTCAACGCTCCCCCGCAGCAGACGCGCTTCGGCGTGTTCCGCATGTGACCTGTGCCATGACCGAGTCTGTTGCCATGTTCAGCAAAGTCCTGATCGCCAACCGCGGCGAGATCGCCTGCCGCGTCATCGCCACCTGCCGTCGCCTCGGCATCGCCACCGTGGCGGTGTATTCCGATGCGGACCGCAATGCACGCCATGTGCGCCTGGCCGACGAAGCCATCCACATCGGCCCGGCGGCCGCGCGCGAGAGCTACCTGCGCAGTGATGCCATCCTCGATGCTGCACGCCGCACCGGCGCGCAGGCCATCCATCCTGGCTACGGCTTCCTCTCCGAGAACGCCGATTTCGCTGACGCCTGCGTCGCGGCGGGGATCACCTTCATCGGTCCGCCCGCCAGTGCGATCCGCGCGATGGGCGACAAGAGCGCGGCCAAGGCCTTGATGGCCAAGGCCGGCGTGCCGCTGACGCCGGGCTACCACGGCGACCAGCAGGCGCCGGAGTTCCTGCGCACCCAGGCCGACGGCATCGGCTACCCGGTGCTGATCAAGGCCAGCGCCGGCGGCGGCGGCAAGGGCATGCGCAAAGTCGAGCGCAGCGAGGACTTCGTCGATGCGCTGGCCAGCTGCCAGCGCGAGGCGGCCTCGGCGTTCGGCAACGACCACGTGCTGGTCGAGAAGTATGTCGAGCGCCCGCGCCATATCGAGATCCAGGTGTTCGGCGGTGGTCATGGCGAGGCGGTGTATCTGTTCGAGCGCGACTGCTCGGTGCAGCGTCGCCACCAGAAGGTGCTGGAAGAAGCGCCGGCCCCGGGCATGAGTGCCGACCGCCGCGCCGCGATGGGCAAGGCCGCCGTCGATGCCGCGCGCGCGGTGGGCTACATCGGTGCGGGCACGGTGGAGTTCATCGCCGGCCCGGACGGCGATTTCTACTTCATGGAAATGAACACCCGCCTGCAGGTCGAACACCCGGTCACCGAATTCATCACCGGTACCGACCTGGTGGAATGGCAGCTGCGCGTTGCAGCCGGCCAGCCGCTGCCCAAGCGCCAGGACGAACTGACCATCCACGGCCATGCGCTCGAAGCGCGCTTGTACGCCGAAGATGCCGACCGTGGCTTCCTGCCGTCCACCGGTACCCTGCGCCGCCTGCGCCTGCCGACCCCGTCGGCGAACGTGCGGGTGGACACCGGTGTGGAGGAAGGCGACAGCATCACCCCGTACTACGACCCGATGATCGCCAAGCTGATCGTCTGGGACGTGGACCGCGACGCCGCGCTGCGGCGCATGAGCCAGGCCCTGGCCGACTGCCAGGTGGTGGGCGTGACCACCAATGCCGGCTTCCTGCGCCGCCTGCTGCACACCGATTCGTTCGCCCACGCAAAGCTGGATACCGCACTGATCGAGCGTGAGCAGGCCGCACTGGCGGCGACCGGTGACGGTGAGCAGGCGCTGTGGGAACTGGCAGCGATCGCCGCCGTAGTGAGCACACCGGCCGCTGCCGCCGACGCGCGCGACCCACATTCGCCGTGGCAGGCACAGGATGGCTGGCGGCTGGGCGCGCCTGCCGCACGCGTGGTGCCGCTGCAGCAGGGAGAGCGGGCGCACACGCTGAAGGTGTGGGCCACGGCCGATGGCTGGCGCGTGCAGTGCGATGACGCCGCGCCGAAGCAGGTTGTCGGCCGTGCCGATGGCCACACCCTGTCGGTGCAGCTGGACGCGCGTCGCTGGCGGTTGCAGCTGCAGCGCGACGGCGACCAGCTGTACCTGTTCGGCGACGATGGCCAGCACCGCTTCACCCTGCACGACCCGGTGGGCGAATCGGAACAGGCCAGCGCCGACGCCGGCAGCCTGCTGGCACCGATGCCCGGCAAGATCGTGGCAACGCTGGTGGCGGCAGGCACGCAGGTGAAGCGCGGCACGCCGCTGGTGGTGCTGGAAGCGATGAAGATGGAGCACACCCTGCAAGCACCGGCCGATGGCACGGTGAAGGGTTATCGTGCCAAGGCCGGTGACCAGGTGGGTGATGGTGCGGTGCTGGTGGATTTCGAAGCGGTGTGATCCCGTCCGGTCACGCGTCGTCGATCAACGCGTGACCGGCCACACCTGGCCAAGCGGATCCAGTTCGGCCGTCACCCGCTCGGCTGCACGCCAGCCAACGCCACAGACCGCCAGTACGCCCTCGGCCATCGGCTGCAGGCCCAGCGCCCGCTCGGCCTCGGCCTCGTTGATCGCTGCGGTGACGAATGCGCCCAGCCCCTGCGCGGTTGCCGCGCTGTAGAGCGCTTGCGATACGTGGCCGGCATCCAGGGTGATCGCGCGATAGGCTTTGGCGTGGCCTCGGTACTTCCAGAACATGCGCTCGAAGCGGCACACCAGGATCAGCTGCACTGGCGCGTTGGCGAACCAGTGCTGACCAGCCAGCAGGCGTTGGCAGAAGCTGTCCAGGTCGCCGGGAGGCACCGCCATCGGGCCCAGTTCGTGTGCGGTGGCGTGGTAGTGATAGAGGCCCGGCGGCAGTCCTTCCACATTGCGCGCCACCACATACGCTTCCAATGGATGCAGGCTGCCGGCCGACGGAATGTTCTTCTTCAGGAAACGCACCCCAGGTTCGGTTTCCACGTGCGCCTGCGCCATCAGCACCTGCTGCAGCAGCCGGGCCAGCATCGGCAACGGCACAGCGCGCGCATCGTCGAAATTGCGGCAGGTCGCACGCGCCTGCAGCTGCGCCTGCATCGGGTCGTCATCGCAGCGCGGCAAGGGCCGCGCATCGGACCGACGGGCCGGCGCTTCGGCGGGCGGCGGGCCGAAGCTGCGCACCAGGTCCTGCGCGGTCATCAGCTGGCTGCGCTCCATGTCGCCGACACTGTCCACGCCATCCCACCGCGAGTGCTGGTAGTGCAGCGCCGATAGCGGCCACCATTGGCTGTCACGTACCTGCTGTTCGACCGCTGCTGCCCCGGCATGCGCCGGATCGTCGCTGACCAGCAGCCCCTGCTCCAGCAGCGCCAGCACACGCTGCCGTGCCTGCGGCTCTGCCGGTAGTGGCTGCCACTGCTCCGCGCTGCACTGGAGCAGCCACAGGCAGCTGACCGCGTCGACCGTGCATGGCGCCGGCAGATGTGCGGCGCGTACCTGCAGGGATTGTTCGAAGCCAACGCCACTGCCGCCGGCAAGCAGCGCATCCAGGTCGAAATGCGCTCGCTCCACCGGTTCGACGATCATCGTCCTGCAGCGACGGAAGTTCATTCGATGCGCATCCGGAAGCGTGGGTGGCCGGCGATGATAGCGTGGTGGCCGACACGCACCATCAATTCCCGCTGCGTCCAGCCGATACTGTTTTTTTCCCCTCCCTGCCGGTAGTGAACCATGTCCCGTGCTCCTCTCTCCCCCGAAGTGGTCCAGACCCTGCTCAAGCACCTTTCCAGCGACGATGCCTTCCGCAGTGCCTTCGCTGCCGACCCGGCAAAGGCACTGATTGCGCTGGGCGCAGATGCTGACAGCGTTGGTGCGTGCAACACGCCGCTGGACTCGCTGGGCGGCAAGGAAGAATTTGCCCGGGCGGCGGCGCTGTTGAGCGAACGCCTGGCCGTGACCGGACCGTTCAAGGTGCCCTTCATGTTCGAAAGCGGCCTGAAGGGGCTGCAGGACTGATCCGCCCTCAGGGTGCGCCTGCTGCCTGCTGCGCGCTGGCCGCATCGGCCAGCCGGCGCGCATCGGCCACGTTCAATGGCAGCAGGACCAGGGCACCGGCGTCTTCGGCGAAGGCCATGCCCGTGCGCTGGCGCAACCAGCGCTCCCGGCGCTGCACGGCCTGATCGCGGCCGAGCGCGCGATCGATATCCAGCTGCAGTACATGCCACTGGTACAGCGTGCCGTTGGCCAGCGGCTTCAACAGTGCCGAAGCGGCCTCTGCATTGCCGGCGTTCAGTTCGCCACGCGCGCGAAGCAGCAGCCACAATTCCTGCAGCCGCGGGTCGGTGCTGCGTTCAACCAACGCCTGCAGTGCAGGCCGGCGGGAGCGCAGCTCGGCGTCCAGGCCGGCGCGCTGCAGGTGGTAGGCCACGGACAGCGCAATGAAAGCCCGATGACGCGGTGCGGCACCGACTCCCTCATCGACTGCCGCAAGGGTACGGTCCAGCAACCGTGCGTATTGCACTCGGGAACCGCTGCCGCCGGCCTGTGCAGTCCATGCCAGTGACTGCAGGGCCAGGATGTCGCACAGCTCCGGCACACTCGCGCACTGCTCGACGGCCTGCGTCATCTCAGCGGCCGCATCGTTGACCCGACCTTGCAGGGCGAGAAGTCCGCCGTACTCCATGCGCGCGCCGAGCCCGCGAGAGGTAATGGCTTCACTGCGCTCGTGCGCCTTCTGTACCTCGCCATCCAGCAGCAGCGCGACCGCCTCCAGCATGTCGCCGTGCCAGTTCGGCAACGCGCCTGCTTCCTTGAACGCAGCGACGGCGGCCTTGACCTCGCCACGCGCAAGCTGGGTGCGGCCAACGAAGGACAGGACCAGCGCGCGATGTGTCTGATGGTGTTCCAACAGCGGCATCATGTCGGCCAACGCGCCGTCATAGTCGCCATAGGCAAACAGGGCCATCGCGTGATTCATCCAACCGGCCGGATCATCCGGATACAGCTGGGTCAGCATCCGCCACTTTTCCGCACTGCGCTGCGGGGGAGCGCCACTGAAGTCCGCACCCCAGGCGTCCAGATACAGCTGGTCGCGCGCACTCAACCGCGTGCGCCCCGACACCGCCTGACGGTACAGTTCGCCGGCCGCCGACACGTTGCCCATGGCGTACTGCAGCCGCATCTGCCCGATGTAGGCAAAGGTGAACTGTGGATCCAGGCGGGTCGCCTGCTGGAAGAACAGCAGCGCTTCATCGAAACGCTCCTGTGCCAGCGCATCGCTGCCTTTGGCGTAGGCATGCAGCGCATCAAGATTGGCGGTAGCCACCGTGGGCAGGGGTTTCTGCTCGCGGCTGACATCGTGCAGCGCCTCACCCAGGTCGCTGCGCAGTGCCTTCACCACGGTATCGGTGGAGGCCAGGATCGAATCCAGGCCGTTGCCATCGGCGAAATGCGTGTACACCGTCTGCCCAGTGCGTGGGTCCACCACCTCCACGCCCACCCGTACCTTGCCGTTGAGCTCGAGCACGGTGGGCATCAGCACCGCACGCGCGCCATCGCGCAGCGCAACCTCGATCGCCAGGGCGCGGTCCAGCCGTGCATTGGCCGGGCGCTGCATCAACTGCAGGGTGTCACGCACCTTCAGTTCACTGAGGATGTTGACGAAGCGCGACTGCCCCAGGCTGATGTAGAGCGCCTGTTCCAGGCTGGAATCCAGCTGCGGATAGGCCGTGCTGTTGCTGACCGCCGCCAGGATCACCCAGTCGCGCTCGGCGAATGCGATTGCCGGCGCCGGCCGCAGCAGCGTCCACATCACCACGGCCAGCGCCACCGCCAGCGTCGCCTCGGTGAACAGCGCAGCCGGGCGACGCCACAGCGGCAGATCCCGCCAGGCCTTGTCGCCCGAACGCGGCCGGCGCAGCGGCGCGCGGCCACGGATGCCGACTTCGAACACATGCTGGCGCTCGCCAATGCCCTTGAAGCGCCAAAGCCCATGGTCCTTCCAACGCAGTTCGTCCGCCGCCCAAGGCAACTCGCTGTCGGCCCGCCGGGCCATCTGTTCGGCTGCTGAGGACAGCAGCACCTGCCCAGGCCACGCCAGTTGCATCAGACGCGCGGCCATCGGCTTGGCCAGACCCTCGACCTCCACCGCCTTTGCGCCGTGGGCAACGGCCTCGGCACTGTTGTCCCACAACAGCACGTCACCCACGTGCAGGCCGGCGCGCGCGCGCAGCACGATGCCGCGCTCGTGGCCCATCGCGTCGACCGCGTTCTGGTAGGAAATGGCGAAACCGATGCCATCGATGGGACGTTCGAACAGAACGAACAAGCCATCGGAGCGATCAATCAGCTGGCCGTTCCACTGCTGCTGCAGCCCCAGGACCAGACGGTCATGCTGCTGGAAGAATTCGGCGGCGGCGACATCGCCGATACGCTCCACCAGCTGCAGCGAATCGCACAGGTCGGTGAACAGCAGCGCCCGCAGCTGGGCGTTATGCGGGGCCGACGTTCCGTTGTCGCCATTCATCGCCTGGATCTCCGCTCAGTGTCCATCCGGACCATCGGTCCACCGCAGGCAGTTGCCGCCTGCGCGCTTGGCTTGGTACAGCGCACGATCGGCGCGAGCGTACCACTCGCTCCAGTCCGCGTCAGGGGCCAGCAGGCTGGCCCCGATGCTGGCCAGGCTGACGTGCGGGGTGCCATGGCTGCGCTCGAGCAGGCCGTGCACCGCGCTGAGGATGAACTCGGCGGCGTGCTGCACGATCTCGATGTTGCCCCGGCGCAGGATCAGGCAGAACTCATCTCCGCCCAGGCGGCAGGCCAGGTCATGTTCACCGGCCATCGAGCGCAGGATGTTGCCCATGCTCTGCAGCACCCGGTCACCGGCCTGGTGGCCATGGCGGTCGTTGATCTGCTTGAAGCGGTCGCAGTCGATCAGCAGCAATGCCTGCGGCGGCCCTTCTTCCTGCGTGTGGCATTCCTGCAGGTACAGGGCCAGGCCGCGGCGGTTGTGCAGGCCGGTCAGTTCGTCGGTGCGCACCAGCTCACGCGTGTGCGTCAGCTGGTGGGTGGTGATGTACAGGTTGTCCAGCGCAGCTTCCAGGTCATGGTTGCGCCGCCGCAGCTGGCTGATCAGGGCCTGCTCGTTGGTCAGCACGCGCAGGATCGTGCGCCGCAGGAAGTAGGCGACCAGGCCCGGGTCGGACTCGACCAGGCGATGGAAATCAGCCGGCCCCAGTTCCAGCAGGTGGCAGTCAGCCATCACCCGCGCGCTGGCGCTGCGCAGATGGTCGCCCATCAACAGGCCGAGCTCACCGAAAAATTCATGCCGGCCGAGCGTCTTCAGCACCAGGTCCTCGCCGAAGTCGAGCTCGATCAGGCCTTCAAGGATGATGTACATGCACTCGCCGCGATGGCCGCGCTGGAACAGCCACTGGCCCGCCTGCAGCCTGCAGGGCTGGGCGAACCGGGCGAACAGGGTGACCTCTTCTTCGGAAAGCAGCGCGTGCACGATTTCGGCCATCGCCACCTTGGCGATACCGGTTGTCGTGTCCATGTTCTCGGCCGCACCCCTGCCGGTCATTCCCTGCACCCGCCGCCAGCGTCCCCTGGTGAGCCGCGGAGCATATCAGTGAATCAAACTGTGCGCCGCTTCTCATTTTTGTGAAGACTCAGCGCTCCGCCTCATCCACAGGGAAACGCCCCATTCACGCGTATTGGCGGCAGAAGGAAAGCAAGCCATTTCAATATCTTGGCGTGGCCGCGACGCCGATTGTCGCAGCAGCCACAGATACAACGACGCCGGCAGATCCCCCGATCTGCCGGCGTCGTCTGGCCCTTCCCTGGCCACCCTGATCGGATCCGCAGCCCCGCTAGAGCCGGCCGTTGGCCGGCTGCCACGCAGCGCCCGGAGCATCGTGTGGTTGCCGGCCAGCGGCCGGCCCTACCGGATCACGCGGCGCGTTCGCTGCGCTCGCCGTGGAACTGCTCTTCCTCGGTCGAGCCGGTCAGCGCGGTGGTCGAGGACTGCCCCTGCTGGATCGCCTGGGTGACCGCATCGAAGTAGCCGGTGCCGACCTCACGCTGGTGCTTGACCGCGGTGAAGCCACGCTCGGCCGCTTCGAACTCGGCTTCCTGCAGCTCCACGAAGGCGCTCATCTGCCGGCGCGCATAGCCGTGGGCCAGGTTGAACATGCCGTAGTTCAGCGCGTGGAAACCGGCCAGGGTGATGAACTGGAACTTGTAGCCGTAGCTGCCCAGCTCCTTCTGGAACTTGGCGATGGTCGCGTCGTCCAGGTTCTTCTTCCAGTTGAAGCTGGGCGAGCAGTTGTAGGCCAGCAGCTTGCCCGGGAACTTCGCGTGGATGGCCTCGGCGAATTTCCGCGCGAATTCCAGGTCCGGCTTGCCGGTCTCGCACCACACCAGGTCGGCATACGGCGCATACGCCAGGCCGCGGCTGATGGCCTGGTCCAGGCCGTTGCGGGTCTTGTAGAAGCCTTCCACGGTGCGCTCACCGGTGGCGAACGGCGTGTCGTTCGCATCGATGTCGCTGGTCAGCAGGTCGGCGGCTTCGGCATCGGTACGCGCCACCAGCAAGGTGGGCACGCCCAGCACGTCGGCGGCCAGGCGCGCGGCGTTGAGCTTCTCGATCGCCTCGCGGGTCGGCACCAGCACCTTGCCACCCATGTGGCCGCACTTCTTCACCGAGGCCAGCTGGTCTTCGAAGTGCACACCGGCCGCACCGGCTTCGATCATCGCCTTCATCAGTTCGAAGGCGTTGAGCACGCCGCCGAAACCGGCTTCGGCGTCGGCCACGATCGGCTGCAGGAAGTCGATGTCATCCTTGCCTTCGGCATGGTGCAGCTGGTCGGCACGCAACAGCGTGTTGTTGATGCGCTTGACCACCGCCGGCACCGAATCGGCCGGATACAGCGACTGGTCCGGGTACATCTGACCGGCCAGGTTGGCATCGGCCGCCACCTGCCAACCGGACAGATAGATTGCCTTCAGCCCGGCCTTCACCTGCTGCATGGCCTGGTTGCCGGTCAGCGCGCCGAGCGCGTTGACGAAGTCACGCTCATGCAGCGACTTCCACAGCTTTTCCGCGCCCAGCCGGGCCAGCGAATGCTCGATATGGACGGTGCCACGCAGGCGCACCACGTCGGCGGCGCTGTAGTTGCGCTGGATGCCTTCCCAGCGCGGATTGGTGTCCCAGTCGTGCTGGATCTGTTCGGCAGTGGGCAGCGTGCTCATGTCTATCTCCAGTTCGGTTCGTGCGGATGCAGCGGGGAAGGAAACGGCGGGGAAAGTGGCGTGCAGCGATCAGTCGATGCGCGCGTACGCCGGCAGGGTCAGGAAGTCGGTCAGTTCAGTGCTGCGGCTCAGCTCGGCCAGCAGGGTGATGGCTTCTTCGATGCGGCCGCCACCTGGCAGCGCCGAGGTATCGCCGAGGCGCGCAGGCAGCTGCGCCAGAGTGGTATCGAGCAGCGCCAGGTCGATGGCGGTGCCGTCGTCCAGCTGCTGGCCCGGCGTGTGCAGCCACTGCCACAGCTGGCTGCGGCTGATCTCGGCGGTCGCTGCGTCCTCCATCAGATGATGGATCGGCACGCAGCCATTGCCGTCCAGCCACGCGGCCAGGTAGCGCACGCAGACTTCGACATTGCCTTCGAAGCCAGCACGGGTGATCGTGCCCGGCGGACGCGCGATCAGTTCATCGCGACCCACGCGCACATCTTGGCGCAGCACGTGGTGCTGGTTGGGCGTGGGCATGTGCTCGTCGAAGATCGCCATCGCCACCGGAATCAGCGCCGGATGCGCGACCCACGTGCCATCGTGGCCGGCGGTCACTTCGCGCAGCTTGTCGGCACGCACCCGCGCCATCGCCTGCTCGTTGGCGGCCGCATCGTTGTTGATCGGAATCTGCGCGGCCATGCCACCCATCGCATGTGCGCCGCGGCGATGGCAGGTCTGGATCAGCAGCTCCGAATACGCCTTCAGGAACGGCTGGGTCATGGTCACCTGGCCGCGCTCGGGCAGCACGCGGTCAGCGTGGCGGCGGAAGGTCTTCAGGTACGAGAAGATGTAATCCCAGCGCCCGCAGTTGAGGCCGACGATGCGATCGCGCAGGGCATGCAGGATCTCGTCCATCTCGAACACCGCCGGCAGCGTCTCGATCAGCACCGTAACCTTGATCTGCCCGTGCGGCAGGCCGAGCATGCCTTCGATGTGCGACAGCGCGGTCTCCCACAGCGCCGCCTCTTCCATGCTCTGCAGCTTGGGCAGGTAGAAGTACGGGCCACGATCCCTGGACTGCAGCGCGCGCGCATTGTGGAAGGCGAACACCGCCGCATCGAACAGGCCACCGGCGAGGAACTGGCCATCGACGCGCACATGCTTTTCGTCCAGGTGCCAGCCGCGCGGACGCACGATCAGCACCGCCTGCTCGTCGTAGGGGCGCAGCGCATAGTGCTTGGCCGCCTTGCCGTTGGATGCCGGTGCGGTGTACTGCAGGTCGCCGCGCACCGCAGCAGCCAGCGACTGCTGACCGGCCAGCAGGTTGCGCCAGGTCGGCGAGGTCGAATCCTCGAAGTCGGCCATGAACACCTTGGCGCCGGAGTTCAGCGCGTTGATGACCATCTTCGGATCGGTCGGCCCGGTGATCTCGACGCGGCGGTCCTGCAGCGCGGCCGGCAGCGGCGCCACGGTCCAGTCACCGCTGCGGATCGCGGTGGTGTCCTGGCGGAAGTCCGGCAGGCCGCCCTGGTCGAAGAACGCCTGGCGCTCGCGACGGGCCTGCAGCCGCGCCTGCCGGCCGGGTTCCACTGCCCGGTGCAGGGACACCAGCAGCGCCAGCAACGGCGCCGGCAGCACGGTGGCCTGGCCCGCCACCTGGGTCGCCAGGGCGATGCCCGGCGTGGCCTTGGCGGCGGTGGAGGGAACAGCGGAAGCGACGGCGGACATGGGAGGACTCCAGCGTGGGGGAACGACTCCACCGTGCCGCCGCAGACCTGTATTTGGCAAAACAGTTTTTGCAATGCTTTACATAAGTTATGCTAATACTTGTGACGCCATGACCACGCGCCCCTCGCCAAGTCCTCGTTTTTCCTACAAATCCGATCGGCTGAAGCCGCTGCGTGCGTTCTGTCAGACGGTGCGACTGGGCTCTGTCTCACGGGCAGCTGAGGCGCTTTTCGTCAGCCAACCGGCCATCAGCCTGCAGTTGCAGGCGCTGGAGCGCGAGCTGGGGGTGCCCTTGTTTGAGCGCAGCGGTCGGCGCCTGGTGCCCAGCCGCGAGGGCCAGCTGCTGTATGAAATGGCGCAACCGCTGGTAGAGAGCCTGGACGGCCTGGAAGCACGCTTCCGCGACAAGGTGCGCGGCCTGGACGCGGGCGAGCTGAACATCGCTGCCAACAGCTCGACCATCCTGTACCTGCTGCCGAAGATCGTCGAACGCTTCCGCCAGCATTACCCCGACGTACGCCTGACCCTGCACAACGCCATCAGCGCCGACGGCACCGACCTGTTGCGCGAGGATGCAGCCGACCTGGCGATCGGCTCGATGACCGATGTGCCGGCCGACCTCAGCTACGCCCCGGCCTACCGTTTCGAGCAGGTGCTGATCGCCCCGCATGACCATCCACTGGCCAGCGGTGGCGAGCTGGAACTGGCCGACATCGCCCGTTACCCGCTGGTGCTGCCGCCGAAGCGGCAGATCACTTACCGGCTGGTCGACCAGGTGTTCCAGCGCCACCGCATCGCCTACACGGTTGCGCTGGAAGTGGGCGGCTGGGAAGTGATCAAGCAGTACGTGGCGATGGGCATGGGCATTTCCATCGTGCCGGCGCTGTGCCTGAACGATGCTGACC
>RCUO01000215.1_pt1 | contig 35411 bp, 38 predicted proteins | sample 2166161 | NCBI WGS metagenome assembly RCUO01 (sample SAMN09932617, study PRJNA488358) | compost metagenome | feature: garden; material: soil; isolation source: compost soil in cyclohexanecarbonitrile-enriched culture | place: Germany: Experimental Botanical Garden Goettingen | collected 2016-01-27
GGGTGGGTCCGGTTGCGGGGGTGTCCGCGGCATGGATGCCGCGGCCAAGCCTACAGGGACGTATTTACGGCGTCCCCCGCAACCGGACCCACCCCGCCATCCCACGGGATGCCCGCTGTTGCTTTGGCTGTCGCCATTGCCCTGGCATCGGCGGGTGCAGGGCGCAGCCCTGCAGAAGAACACCCTCAGTGCGCAGAAGGCTTCGATGGCGGCAGCCAGGCGGCAACGATGCCCAGCAGCGGCAGGAAGGCGGTGAGCTGGTAGACGAATTCGATGCTGGTCTTGTCGGCCAGCAAACCCAGCACGGCCGCACCGAGACCGCCCATGCCGAAGGCGAAGCCGAAGAACAGGCCGGACACCATCCCGATCCGGTGCGGCATCATTTCCTGCGCGTACACCACGATGGCCGAGAATGCGGAAGACAACACGAAGCCGATCAGCACCGCCAGAATCGTGGTCCACAGCAGATCGGCGTGCGGCAGCATCAGCGCGAACGGTGCAACGCCCAGGATCGAGGCCCAGATGATCGGCTTGCGACCGATACGATCACCCAGCGGCCCACCAAAGAAGCCGCCCGCGGCGGACGCCACCAGGAAGGCGAACAGATGCAGCTGCGCCTGCGCCACCGGAATGCCGAAATGATGCATCAGGTAGAAGGTGAAATAGCTGCCGATGCTGGCCATGTAGAAGTACTTGCTGAAGATCAGCACCAGCAGGATCGCCAGCACCCGGGCGATCGTGCGCGGTGGATGGCGCGCCGCGATCACGCCATGTGTTGCTGGGCGGGGAGCGCCCAGATGCAGCGAGTACCAGCGGCCGACATAGGTCAGCAGGGCAATGCCGATCAACGCCGCACCGGCAAACCACGATGCGGAATGCTGGCCGTAGGGCACGATCACCGCGGCGGCGATCAGCGGCCCCAGCGCCGTACCGAAGTTGCCTCCCACCTGGAACACCGACTGCGCCAGGCCGTGACGGCCGCCGGAGGCGAGGCGTGCGATGCGCGAAGCTTCCGGATGGAAGATGGCCGAACCGATGCCGACCAACGCGGCGGCCAGCAGCACCATCGCATAGTTGGGCGCAAAGCCGAGCAGCAGCATGCCGCACAAGGTCGAGGCCATGCCGATCGGCAGGGAGTACGGCGCCGGCCGGCGGTCGGTGGCAAGCCCGACCAGCGGCTGGAAGATCGAGGCGGTCAGCTGGTAGGTCAGCGTGATCAGGCCGATCTGGGTAAAGCTGAGGTTGAAGCCGCCCTTGATCACCGGATAGATGGCCAGGATCAGCGACTGCATCATGTCGTTGACCATGTGCGAGCTGGAGATCGCCGCCAGCACTCCTGGCGATACGGGGCGGGCGGATACGGCGGGAGAAGCCAGAGTCGACATTGCGCACGGTCAGGATGGGGGCGAGCCGTGCATGCTACGGTGACCACCCGCTCCCTTCTGCCGCGTTCTGGTCATGGCCTATCGCAAAAAGGACACCCCCTGCCCCATCCGCGAAACCGCGCCGTGGAACGACGTCCCGGTGCATCGCCCGGTGACCTGCCGCGCCCGCGACTACCGCGCCGGCACCCACATCTCGGCGCACAAGCACCGCCGACACCAGCTGGTCTATTCCATGTCCGGGCTGATGGTGGTGCGATCGGAGGTCGGCCGCTGGGTGGTGCCCTCCACCCGCGCCATCTGGATGCCGGCAGGCATGGCGCATGCGGTGGACTGCATCGCCGACGTGCACATGCGCAGCCTGTACATCGAACCGGCATTCGCCCCGCACCTGCCGGCAGAACCCTTCGCCGTGCAGGTGGCGCCGCTGCTGCGCGAACTGCTGCAGGCGGCGAGCCTGATCGACGGACCGCATGAAGAGGACAGCCGCGATGGGCGGGTGGTGCGGCTGATGCTCGACGAACTGCACCGCATGGATGTACTGCCGCTGCACCTGCCCGAGCCCGTCGACCCGCGCCTGCAGCGGATCTGCCAGCACATCCAGAAGCATCCCGGCGACGAGGCGACCCTGCAGGACTGGGCGCAGGCGCTGGCGATCGATGTGAAGACCATCCAGCGTCACTTCGCCAGCGAACTGGGCATGACTTTCGGCCAGTGGCGGCAGCAGGCACGCCTGCTGGCCGCGATGGAGCAGCTGGCCCGCGGCGAGAAAGTGATTGATGTCGCGCTGGCGATGGGCTATGAAAGCCCGAGTGCGTTCACCAGCATGTTCAAACGCCAGCTGGGACAGACGCCGGCGGCGTTTTTCCGTTGATCCGTTGAACGCCGTCTACACATGGTCATGTTCGGAACGCGTCCAAGGAAGAGGAGGCAATTGTGATAAAGGCATGGAGTATCACCCGATGGCTTTTTGCTGCGCTGTTGGCCCTGTCGGCAATGCAACTACCGGCATACGCGACCGGCACGCAGTTCGGTTTCTACTCGGATGAACAGAAGGACGGTTTTCATTTCCTTCTCCAGATCCAAGGCCGAGACGACGATGGCTTTATCCAAGTTCAATGGACGGGGCAGCCCAAGGATGCCCCGCTACGGAACTCGTACTACGTCGAAATGAATCGCGCCCAGAAGCGTCTCTACGTCCGGCCCAGAAAACGGGACGGCCAACCCTGGTTCGAACTGGATGTCGTGGGTGATCGCGGAACGCTTTTGTTCGAGGGGCGCCGGCTGTACGGAAAAGCCGACTGGGAAATTCTGTAGCGCATCCGCAAACGAAAACGCCGGGCATTGCCCGGCGTTTCCGTTCAACGTTTCCGTCGGTCGCTCAGGACGTCATCCGGTCCCAGAAGCCCTTCACCCCATCGATGAAGGTCGCCGACTTCGGCGAATGCTTGCGCGCATCTTCACCGTTGAAGGTGGCTTCGAACTGCTCCAGCAGCTTGCGCTGGTCGCTGGTGAGGTTGACCGGCGTCTCCACCACCACGCGGCAGTACAGGTCGCCTTCGCTGCGGCTGCGCACCGAACGAACACCCTTGCCGCGCAGGCGGAACAGCTTGCCGGTCTGGGTCTCGGCCGGAATGCGGATTTCCGCCTCACCACCGAGGGTGGCCACGCGCACGGTGTCGCCCAGTGCGGCCTGCGAAATGCGGATCGGCACTTCGCAGTGCAGGTCGTCGCCGTCGCGCTGGAAGATGTGGTGCTCACGCACGCGCACTTCCACGTACAGATCACCCGGCGGCGTCCCCGCAGGGCCAGCCTCGCCCTCACCCGCCAAGCGGATGCGGTCGCCGGTATCCACGCCTGCCGGCACCTTCACCGACAGCACCTTGTCTTCCTCGACACGACCGTTGCCGTGGCAGGTCTTGCAGGGCTTTGCGATGATCTGGCCACGGCCGCCGCAGTTGTGGCAGGCCTGCTGCATGGCGAAGATGCCACGCTGGATACGCACCTGGCCGCGGCCATGACAGACGTTGCAGGTTTCGACCTTGCCGTCTTCCGAGCCGCTGCCATCGCAGTCGCCGCATTCGGCCAGGGTCGGAATCTCGATGCGGCGTTCGACGCCACGCACCGCTTCTTCCAGGTCCAGCTCCATCACGTAACCGATGTCGGCGCCGCGACGCGCCTGGCGCGGACCGCCGCCGCCTGCACCACCAAAGATGTTGCCGAAGATGTCGCCGAAGATGTCGTTCATGTCCGGGCCACCCGGACCACCACCGCCACCGCCCATGCCGTGTTCGAACGCGGCGTGTCCATGGCTGTCGTACATGCGGCGCTTGTTGCCGTCGGACAGTACTTCGTAGGCTTCCTTGCACTCCTTGAAGGAGGCTTCGGCCGCCGCATCACCCGGGTTGCGGTCCGGGTGGAACTTCATCGCGCAACGACGGTAGGACTTCTTCAGTTCTTCGTCGGTGGCGGTGCGGGCAACGCCCAGCACTTCGTAGTAATCGCGCTTGCTCATATCGTGGATCGCATTCCGGAAAGTCGGGATTCGTCAAAGCGGAAGAGCGGAACCAGGTCCGCTCTTGCGTCGGGCGCCCCGACGCGCCAGAGGGCGGTCAGGACCCTGATACGACAACGGGACGCTGGCAAGCAGCGTCCCGCGTCGGTCCGGATCAGGACTTCTTGTCGTCCTTGACTTCGGTGAACTCGGCGTCCACCACGTCATCCTGTGCCTTGCCCGCATTGCCGGCGTCGGCCCCCGGGGCTGCACCGCCCTGGTCGGCCGAAGCGGCAGCGAACAGCGACTGGCCAGCTTCTTCCAGCACCTTCGACTTGGCTTCAATCTGTGCCTTGTCGTCACCCTTCATCGCGGTTTCCAGATCGGCCAGGGCCGCTTCGACCTTGCCGATCACTTCACCACCGACCTTGCTGCCGTGCTCGGTGATCGCGCTGCGGGTGCCGTGGATCAGGGCATCGGCCTGGTTGCGGGCCTGCACCAGCTCCTGGAACTTCTTGTCTTCTTCGCGGTTGGCTTCCGCGTCGGCAACCATGCGTGCGATCTCTTCCTCGGACAGACCCGAACCGGCCTTGATCTCGACCTTCTGTTCCTTGTTGGTCTTCTTGTCCTTGGCCGACACGTGCAGGATGCCGTTGGCGTCGATGTCGAAGGACACTTCCACCTGCGGCAGGCCGCGCGGGGCCGGCTCGATGCCGGACAGGTCGAACTTGGCCAGCGACTTGTTGAAGCGGGCCTGTTCGCGCTCACCCTGCAGCACGTGCACGGTCACGGCCGACTGGTTGTCCTCGGCGGTGGAGAACACCTGCGAGGCCTTGGTCGGGATGGTGGTGTTCTTTTCGATGATCTTGGTGAACACACCGCCCATGGTTTCGATGCCCAGCGACAGCGGGGTCACGTCCAGCAGCAGCACGTCCTTGACGTCGCCGCCGAGCACGCCGCCCTGGATCGCGGCACCCAGTGCCACGGCTTCGTCCGGGTTGACGTCCTTGCGCGGTTCCTTGCCGAAGAACTCGGTGACAGCCTGCTGCACCTTCGGCATGCGGGTCTGGCCACCCACCAGAATCACTTCGCTGATGTCGCTCGAACGCAGGCCGGCGTCATTCAACGCAACGCGGCACGGCTCGATCGACTTCTTGATCAGCTCTTCCACCAGCGATTCCAGCTTGGCGCGGGTCAGCTTGATGTTCAGGTGCTTCGGACCCGACGCGTCAGCGGTGACGTACGGCAGGTTCACTTCGGTCTGCTGGGCGCTGGACAGCTCGATCTTGGCGCGCTCGGCAGCATCCTTCAGGCGCTGCAGGGCCAACGGATCCTTGCGCAGGTCGATGCCCTGGTCCTTGTTGAACTCTTCAACCAGGTACTCGATGACGCGGTTGTCGAAGTCTTCGCCACCCAGGAAAGTGTCGCCGTTGGTGGCCAGCACCTCGAACTGCTTCTCGCCGTCGACATTGGCGATCTCGATCACCGAGACGTCGAAGGTGCCGCCGCCCAGGTCGTACACAACGATCTTGCGATCCTTGTTGTCGCCCTTGTCCAGGCCATAGGCCAGCGCAGCCGCAGTCGGCTCGTTGATGATGCGCTTGACGTCCAGACCGGCGATGCGGCCGGCGTCCTTGGTTGCCTGGCGCTGGCTGTCGTTGAAGTAGGCCGGCACGGTGATGACCGCTTCGGTGACCTTCTCACCGAGGAAGTCCTCGGCGGTCTTCTTCATCTTCTCCAGCACCTTGGCCGAAATTTCCTGCGGCGCCATCTTCTTGGCATCGCTGGTGGCCACCCAGGCATCGCCATTGTCATGGGCCAGGATGCTGTACGGGACGTGCGCGATGTCCTTCTGCACTTCGGCGTCGGTGAACTTGCGGCCGATCAGGCGCTTCACCGCGTAGAAGGTGTTCTTCGGGTTGGTCACGGCCTGGCGCTTGGCCGAGGCACCGACCAGGACTTCGCCGTCCTTGGTGTAGGCGACGATCGACGGGGTGGTGCGATCGCCTTCCGAATTTTCGATGACGCGGGCCTTGCCGCCGTCCATGATCGCCACGCACGAGTTGGTGGTGCCGAGGTCGATACCAATGATCTTGCCCATGGGGGACTCCTTGAAGGATGTTGTTTTTGTCAGTCCGGCCGTTCGGCCGGTGGATGAATGGGATGTGGGGGAGGCTCGTGGAACATTCAAGCCACCCGCCGAACGCTGTGTTTCCGTTCGCCCAACACGTTCAGCGTCGGTCGTGCCGAGGCCCCGTCCGGGGCGAAGACACCCGCGCCAGGCCTGGCCCGGCGCGCGGGGTCAATCGGCGGCAACCACCACCAGCGCCGGCCGCAGCAGGCGCTCGTTGAGCAGGTAACCCTTCTGGAACACGGTCACCACGCTGCCCGGGGCGGCGCCGGGGGCCGCAACCTGGCTGATCGCCTGGTGGTGCTCCGGGTTGAACGGCTGGCCGGTCGGGTCCAGCAGCACCAGGCCGTTGTCACCAGCAACCTTCAGCAGCTGCTTGTAGGTCAGCTCCAGGCCTTCGCGAAGCGGATGGGCATCGTCGCCGGCGGCCTTGAGGCCGGCATCCAGGCTGTCGAATACCGGCAGCAGCTCGCCCAGCAGCTTCTCGTTGGCAAACTTGCGCGCCTGCTCGATATCGCGGGCCACGCGCTTGCGCTGGTTGTCGAGGTCGGCGCGCTCACGCAGCGCTTCGGCCTTGACCTGCTCCACTTCGGCGCGGAGCTGTTCGATCTGTTCGTTGACGCCCTCGGCGGCAGCTGCGTCGGCGGCGGCCTGCTGGGCGGCGATGTCTGGCTGATCTTGATTCATGTCTGGGTCCCTGGCGGTCACTCTCCGCCTCCACCCACCCTAGTGTGGGCGGGATGCTGCGTTTCAAGCGTCCGATGCACCTGGACTTCGCCCGCCGGGCGAAAAGGCCGCACCGAGCACATCGGCGGTGGCCTGCACCAGCGGGATCATGCGGTCGTAGGCCATCCGTTTCGGCCCGATCACGCCCAGCACGCCCAGTACCTGGCCATTGGCGGTGTACGGCGCGGTGACCAGCGAGACGCCCTGCAGAGGCACCACGCCGGTTTCTTCGCCGATGAAGATGCGCACGCCGGGGGCCTGGATGGTCCGCTCCAGCAGCTGCAGGATCTCGCGCTTGCTGGAGAACAGCTCGAACAGTTCTCGCAGGCGCTCCAGGTCGGACAGGTCCTGCACCCCCATCAGACGGGTCTGGCCGGCCACCAGCATGTCGTCGGCCGGCGGCTGCAGGGCCTGCTCGGCCAGCTCGATGCTGTGCGCCAGCACCTGTTCCAGCTCGGACCGCGCGTCGCGCAGCTCCAGCAGCAGGCGGGTACGGATCTCGGCCAGGGGCAGCCCGGCGAAGTGGGCATTGAGGTAGTTGGCCACCTGCTCCAGCTGCCCCGGTGCGAAGTCCTGGCGGGTCTCGATCACCCGGTTCTGCACCTCATTGTCGGCAAACACCAGGATCGCCAGCACCCGGCGCCCGTCCAGCGCCACGAAATCGATCTGGCGGAAGGCGAACTGCTCGCGGCGCGGGGCGCTGACCACGCCAACGAAATGACTCATCGCCGACAGCAGCTCCGAGGCACTGCCGAGCAGAGCCTGGGTACTGCCGCCGCCGGCCAGCTCCTGACGCAGCCGGGCCAGCTCGCCTTCACCCGGCGGCTGCATCTGCAGCAGGCTGTCGACGAACACCCGATAGCCATGCGCGGTCGGAATCCGCCCCGCCGAGGTATGCGGCGAGGCCAGCAGGCCCAGGTCTTCCAGGTCGCCAAGGATGTTGCGGATGGTGGCCGGGCTGACCTCCAGGCCGGCCACGCGCGCCAGCGTCTGCGAGCCCACGGGTTCGCCGTCCTGGATGTAACGCGCGATCAGCGTGCGCAGCAGGTGCCGCGCGCGCGGGGCAAGTTGGTCGGGAGAACCGTGCATGGAATCAACCTGTGAGACAGGGACATTAGATAATGGCGACGCATCCCCTTGGCAAGTCATTGGACGACCCCGCCGCGCGTGCTAGCGTTGCGCGGCTGCAGACACCCCCTTACCCATGCTCAGACATCTTTCAATCAAGGATTTCGCCGTCGTCCGCGCCACCGAACTGGAGTTCGGGCCGGGCATGACCGTGGTTTCAGGCGAGACCGGCGCGGGCAAGTCGCTGATGGTCGACGCGCTGGGCTTCCTGTCCGGCCTGCGCGCCGACAGCGGCGTGGTCCGCCACGGCGCGGCCCGGGCCGAACTGTCGGCCGAGTTCGCACTGGACCAGCTGCAGGCCGCCCGCCAGTGGCTGGCCAGCAACGAGCTGGACGATGACGACCAATGCCAGCTGCGCCGCGTGATCCGCGCCGACGGCGGCTCGCGCTCGTGGATCAACGGCCGCCCGGTCACTCTGGCGCAGCTGGCGGACCTGGCTGGCCTGCTGGTGGAGATCCATGGCCAGCACGAGCAGCAGGCCCTGCTGACGCGTCCGTCGCAGCTGGCCCTGCTGGACGCCTATGCCCGCAACGAAAGCGAACGCCGCCAGGTGCGCCGCGCTGCCGCCACCTGGCAGGCGCTGGTCGATGAATCCCTGGCACTGTCGCAACAGGGCGATGTGAGTGACCGCATCGGCTTCCTCGAACACCAGCTGCGCGAACTGGACCGTGAGGATCTGGAACCGGAGTCGATCACCGCGCTCGGCGCCAGCCATCGCCGTCAGGCGCATGCCAGCGCCCTGTTGGCCGCCTGCCAGGCAGCTTCGGACCAGCTCAACGGCGACGAAGGCCACTCGGCGCTGGATCTGCTGCAGCAGGTGCGGCATGAACTGGCCAGGGTGGCCGAACATGACCCGCGGCTGGGCGATGTCGATGCCTTGATCGACAGCGCCTCCATCCAGCTGCACGAAGCCCTGGCCCTGCTCGACCGGGTGCATGACGACCTGGACGCCGATCCGGACCAGTTCGAGGAGAACGAGCGCCGTCTGGGCCGCCTGCACGATCTGGCCCGCAAGCACCGCGTGCCGATGGATGAGCTGGGTATGCAGCGCGAGCGCATGCACGCCGAAGTGGAACAGCTGCGTGGCGCCGACGAGCGCCTGCAGCGCCTGGCCGGCGAGATTGAAAAGGCCGCTGCGGCCTGGCGCGTCGAGGCCGCGGTGCTGACCAGCAGCCGCCGCACCGCTGCTGCCGAGCTGTCGGCCACCACCACCGGCATCATCGCCGAGCTGGGCATGGGCGGCGGCCAGTTCCTGATCGAACTGGAGCCGCAGGACAGCGGCAAGCCGGACCCGCAGGGCGCCGAGCGCGTTGAATTCCTGGTGGCGGCCAATGCGGGCCAGCCACCGCGTGCGCTGCGCAAGGTCGCTTCCGGTGGCGAGCTGTCACGCATTTCGCTGGCCATCGAAGTGGCCGCGCTCGACCTCGACGCGGTACCGACCATGGTGTTCGACGAAGTCGACTCCGGCATCGGTGGCGCGGTGGCCGATATCGTCGGCCAGAAGCTGCGCGCCCTCGGCGAGAAGCGTCAGGTGCTGTGCGTGACCCACCTGCCGCAGGTCGCCTCCAAGGGTCACGCGCACTACCGGGTCAGCAAGGCGCCGGTGGAAGGCATGACCCAGAGCGCGGTGGAGAAGCTGGACACCAAGGCGCGCGAGGAAGAGCTGGCGCGCATGCTGGGTGGCGTGGAAGTGAGCAAGGAAGCCCGCGCCGCCGCGCGCAAGCTGCTGCAGGCCTGAGGCTGGTGGCGCCGAGCGTGGGCTTGGCTCTACAGGAATCTCGAACGGAACCGACGTGTAGAGCCGAGCCCATGCTCGGCTTCCGCGCGGCAGCGCGGCGCATGTCACCCCAGCGGTCGCGCCAGATCCACCGTTTCCACCAGGAAATCGAGGAACGCGCGCACCCGCAGCGGCAGGTAACCGCCCTGCCCCACAAACACCGCGTGCACTTCTTCCAGGTCGCCCGGGTTGGCGTCCTCCAGCACCGGCAACAACCGCCCTGCGGCGATGTCGGCCTGCACCTGGAACGCGGCCAGACGGGCCATGCCCAGCCCGCCCAGCACCAGCTGACGCAGTGCATCGCCATTGCTGGCGCGCGCATTTCCGCTGGGCAGCACCCGCTGCTCCTGCCCATCCTGCAACAGCGGCCAGCCCTGCACCGACCGTGCGTGGCCGATATCCAGCCGGTTGTGCGCCAGCAGCGCCTCGACATTGCCCGGCAATCCGTGTCGTGCCGCATAGGCCGGTGCCGCCACGATCATCATCCGCGTTGCCCCCAGCCGGCGCGCGACCAGGCTGGAGCTCTTCAGCGGACCGGCCCGCACCGCCACGTCGGTGCGCTGCTCCAGCAGATCGATCACTTCGTCGGTCAGGGTCAGGTCCACCCCCACCTGCGGGTGCCGCTGCAGGAATTGCGGCAGCAGCGGCAGCAGGAAGTGCTGGCCGAACGGCACGTTGGCATTCACCCGCAGCCGCCCGCGCGGCTCGGCGTGGGCGCTGGCGCAGCGTTCGGCTTCTTCCAGATCAGCCAGCACCCGCAGGCCGCGCTCATAGAACGCACACCCCTCCGGGGTCAGCTGCAGCTGGCGGGTGGAACGCTGCAGCAGGCGCGTCCCCAGCCTCTGTTCCAGCCGCGCAACCAGCTTGCTGACCGCCGAGGGCGTCATCTCCAGGCTGCGGGCGGCAGCGGAAAAGCCGCCGGTTTCGATGACCCGCACGAACACTTCCAGTTCGCCGGATCGGTTGATGTCGGTGCGTGCCATGGCAATGAATTTGATTCACAGATGATTATCCATGCGCAGTCTAGTTCACAGGTGAGCGCGGACGCACCATGGCCGTCCCTCCCACCGGGTCATTCCGATGAATCGTCTGAGCCAACTGACCGCCACCGCCCTGCTTGCCCTGTCCGGCGCCGCCGCCGCGTCACCCGCGCCGCACTGGGTCGCCAGCTGGCAAGCCAGCCCGCAGCCGGTATGGAGCGCTGATTTCCTGTTTCCTGCCCTCATTCCCGGCCAACTGCAGGACCAGACCTTCCGGCAGAGCGCGCGCCTCAGCCTGGGCGGGCCGCGCCTGCGGGTCCGGCTGACCAATGCCTATGGCACCCGGCCGTTGAAGATCGGCGCTGCCAGCGTGGCTGCACGTACGGGTGACACGCCGCAGCCGCTGCGCTTCGACGGCCAGCCCGGGGTCGTGATTGCGCCGGGGCAGGACCGCCTGAGCGATCCGCTCCCCCTTCCCACCGCTGATCGGCAGGCCTTGCAGGTCAGCGTCTACCTGCCCGACCCCACGCCGCTGCAGACCTTCCATTGGGACGGGCGGCAGACCAGCTGGATTGCGCCGGGTGACCAGCATCAATGGCCCGCGCTGCAAGGCGCCAGCAGCACCACGGCCCGCCTGCTGTTGTCGGGTATCGAGGTGGAGGCGGCGGCCAGCGCGCGTAGTGTGGCGGTGATCGGCGATTCGATTACCGATGGCGCCACCGCCAGCCTCGATCAGGACCAGCGCTGGACCGATCACCTCGCCGCGCGACTGGCGCCAGAGGGCGTGGCGGTGGTCAATGCGGGCATTTCCGGCGGCCGCCTGCTGCGCGATGGCATGGGACAATCGGCCTTGGACCGCTTCCAGCGTGACGTGCTCGACCAGCCCGGCGTCGCCAGTGTGATCGTGCTGATCGGCATCAACGACATCAGCTGGCCAGGCACGGCATTTGCTCGCGGCGAGACGCGGCCGACCCTGGCCGAGCTGCAGGCCGGCTACCGCGACCTGGCCGAACGCGCCCATGCCCGCGGGCTGCGCATCCTCGGCGCGACCCTGACACCGTTTGCCGGTGCCCTGCCCGGCACGCCGCTGGACGACTACTACGCCCTTGGCAAGGATGCCCAGCGCCGGCAGCTCAATGCCTGGCTGCGCACGGACAGTCCGTTCGATGCGGTGATCGACCTCGACGCCGCCCTGCGTGATCCGGCCGATCCTTCACGGATGGCGGCTGCCTATGACTCCGGCGACCACCTGCACCCGGGCGATGCGGGGAACCGGGCGATGGCCGAGGCGGTGGATCTGGAGGTCCTGATGGGGCCATCCACGCGTGGCGTGGATCTACGGTGACAAACGAAAAACCCCGGGCATGCCCGGGGTTTCGTCGCAACCAGCTGGCTGCGGGGCTTACTTGCGCTTCTTGCGCACGTACAGCACCAGCGAGTGCTCTTCCAGCTCGTAGCCGTGATCGGCGGCGATCTTGCGCTGCAGGTCTTCGATCTCAGTGCTTTCGAACTCGATGATCTTGCCGCTGTCCACGTCGACCATGTGGTCGTGGTGGCCGCCGCGGTCGAGTTCGTAGACGGCCTGGCCGCCTTCGAAATTGTGCTTGAGCACGAGGCCGGCGGCCTCGAACTGGGTCAGCACCCGGTACACCGTGGCCAGGCCGATCTCGTCGCCATGCTCCAGCAGCTGGCGGTAGATGTCTTCGGCGGTCATGTGGTGCTGGGCATTGCGCTGCTCGAGCAGCGCCAGGATCCGCATCCGCGGATGGGTCACCTTCAGGCCGACTTTACGCAGGTCGTGGGTTTCCATAGGTCTCCGTTCATTGGCGATTTAGCGCCAGCTGCCTCGGATTGGGTCGCGGTGGCACGCCGGGAGTGTATCATCGGATTGATTTCCCCAACCGCCAGTCCCGATGCGCAATCTCCTGTTGGTCGCCGCCGTCGCCTTGTCCACCACCGGGTGCGGCATCATCTACAAGCAACCCATCTACCAGGGCAACCTGATCCGGGAAGATGCCGTTGCCAAACTGCAGGTCGGGCAAAGCAAGCAGCAGGTCACTGCCCTGCTGGGCACCCCGTCGGTGCCGGATCCGTTCCACGCCCAGCGTTGGGACTACACCTCGACCGAGCGCGTGAACCGCCTGGGCCGTACCGACGTGAAGAATTTCGTCGTGTACTTCGAAAATGACGTGGTCACCCGTTGGGACGGCGATTACTTCCCGGCCAACGACAAGGCCCTTGCCCAGCAGACCGTGCGCCAGTTCGGCCGCAATCTGCCGAAGGACAAGAAGAAGAAGGGCGGCCGCTGAGCCACCCTGCCCGTCCTCCGGACGGGCCTTGGAGATCAACCGCCGCGCGCGCGTCGCCGGCGGTTGTCCTTCGGGTCGGCCTGCAGGCCACGCAGCAGCTCCACGCGATCACCATCCAGCAGCACCTGATGCGGCTGCGCCAGTACGCCATGCACGGCGGCGGCAGGACAGTCGGCACTGCCTTCGAGCCGGGCCGCTGCCACGGCATCAGCCACGGTCGCCCCCTCCTCCAGCTGCAGCCGGCGCGACAGCACCTGTTGTGGCCAGGCCAGCACGACCTCGACCTCGATCATCGTTCAGCCCTCGTCGGCGACGCGGACGAAATCGTTGACCATGCGATCGGCCAACCCCTGGAAGCCGATCGCCAGCGCCGGGCCCAGCAGGCGTGAGCTCGGCTCGAAGTCCAGGGTGAGGGTGACCTTGCAGGCATCTTCAGCCAGGGCATGGAATTCCCAGCGGCCGTGCAGCTGCTTGAACGGCCCCTCGCGCAGCTGCATGTCGATGCTGTGCGGACGTTGCAGGGTGTTTTCGGTCTGGAACCAGGTACTGAACGAACCCAGGCCCAGGTCCAGGCGAGCGACCAGCCGGTCTTCGCCCTGCTCGAGGATGCGGGCGTCGGAGCACCAGCGGAAACGGCGCGGATAGGCCTGGACATCGTTGACCAGATCGAACATGCGCGCGGCCGAATGTTCGACCAGGGCACTGCGGCGGATAGTAGGCATGAATACAGGACGCTTCGGCAATCGACCGGGCGGGCCCGAATCGGAGACAATACGGAAATGAGCAAGAACACCGGCAAGGATAAAGCAAAGAGCGCGACGGCCAACAAGACCATCGCGTTGAACAAGCGTGCCCGTCACGAGTACCACATCGAAGACCGTTTCGAAGCCGGCCTGGCGCTGCAGGGCTGGGAAGTGAAGTCGATCCGCGCTGGCCGCGGCAACATCGTCGACGCCTACGCCTACGTGAAGGATGGCGAGATCTTCCTGATCGGCGCGCAGATCACCCCGCTGATCCAGGCCTCCACCCACGTGGTGGCCAACGACCGGCGCGAGCGCAAGCTGCTGCTGCACCGGAGCGAGATCGACAAGCTGGTCGGCAAGGTCGAGCGCGATGGCTACACGATCGTGCCCACCGCGATGTACTGGAGCAAGAACAAGATCAAGCTGGAAGTGGCGCTGGCCAAGGGCAAGCAGACTCACGACAAGCGCGATGCCGCCAAGGATCGTGACTGGGCGATCGAGAAGCAGCGGGTGATGCGTCGCGGCAACCGCGACGCATAAGGACGCCGGCCCGTCTTCGTGTGGGGCCGAGCCATGCTCGGCTTCGGCAAAGAAGCAGCCGAGCGCAGGCTCGGCTCTACAAGACGCAGATCAGCCCGCCAGCAGGCCCTGCCCGCGCAGGCGCGGTGACAGCGCAGCATGCATCACCGCCAGGTGCATCACCACCGACAGCTCCGGCGCGTGGCGATCATCACCGGCCCTCCACTGCTGCGCCAACCGCGCAGCGTCGACGGGCAGCAAGGCCAGCAGTTGGGCATCATCCATCGCATCGGCGGACGCCTGCAGCTGCCGCGCCAACTGCCGCGACTGCCAGACATGCACGCCGATGCTGAGGCTGGCCAGCGACATCAGGGTCAAGGCCAGGCCGTGCTCGAACCACTGTGACAGCACATCCGGGCCCCACAACAGCGCGGCCAGCACCGCCAGCGCCGGCAGCCGCCAGCCCAGCCAATGGAGGCGGCCACGCCGCGGCCAGTGCACCACCACCGCACTGGCGATCAGCGCAGCTGCAGCCGTGGCCGGCAACTCGGTTGCCCAGGTTGCAGCCAGCAACACCGCCAGCACCGCCCAGACCCAGCCGGGCGGCAGTGCCCGCCGCTGGTAATCGGCCCCTACCGGGCCAACCAGCTGACGCAGGCTGCGCTGTTGCATTGCTTCGGTCACCGGCCGTCTCCGTCTCTGTGCTGGCTCGAATGGTCGTGGCCAGTGTGTCGCAAATTCGTGCCCGCGACGTTAGCAATCCGCTATGACGGAAGCTCTACAACATGTTGCGGATTGACGTGACGGATACCGTGCGTCTGCCGCTCAAGCGACAGACAGGTCCTTGCTGAGGAAGACCCGGCTGGTGCCCGGCGGATCGCACGGCACCTGGCCGAACACAGTCCAGCCATGCTTCACATAGAAGTCTGGCGCCTGGAAGCTGATGGTGTAGAGCACGGCGGAACGGCAACCGCGCCTGCGCGCCTCCTCTTCGGCGGCGGCAAGCATCTGCGACCCCAGGCCATTGCCGCGCTGTGCGGCCGGCAGGTAGAACAGGTCGATGAACAACAGGCCCAGCGAGGTGCGCCCGCTCAGGCCACCCACCACTTCACCGCTGGCCGGATCGGTGGCCAGCACAGCCAAGGTGCGTCGATCGGCATGGCCGACGGCCTCCAGATTGAACTGATCCAGGCCATCGGCGATCAGCTCCAGTGCTTGGGCGCCGGGGGCGTCGGTGACGGCAATTTCGAGCTTCATCCCGTCCTTTCCATGGGCGACTGTACGAACCGTCGATGCTAGCAGGCGCCCCATGGGGCCGGGTGACTGTTCAGGTTTTTTGGCGTAGCATGTGCAGCGTTAGGCAGGTACTGATCGTGGCGACACGAACCAGGCCTTGTACCTTGCAGGACTTGAAGAAACCGGGGGTGCATTGGTTTCGACGGGGGTTGTGAAGTCGCCTGGCGCATGCCGAGGGGGTAGCTTTCCTCGTAAATCCAGCTGCAAAACTCTAGTTGCCAACGACGACAACTACGCTCCGGTCGCCCTCGCAGCCTAAAAACTGCGGTGCGTGACCTTCTGCCGACTTAGGCGGAGCCTCGAAACTGCTTGTGTCCATGCTCGCAGCGTAGAGTCATTATCATGGAATCGCGCTGGGCGGCTGCCTGTCAGTCCGGCACAAGAACACAACAGGCTGGTTCCCGGGTGCGCTTTGCACACCGTGCTGCTCGGGGATGAGATTCAACGGTGAGCTAAGCATGTAGTGCTGGGGATGGAGTGCCTTCGGACGGCGGTTCAATTCCGCCCACCTCCACCATTTGTACCGCCCTTCGGGGCACGAAAAGCCAGATCTCCCGTCGATTGGGATCTGGCTTTTTTGTTGGCCCCATCAGGTCCAGAACCGCCGCCTCGACAGGGAGAAGCACCGTGGCGATGATCAAAAACACCGAATGCAACTGCAAGGCCTACAGCGATACGACGGCCTGCCCACTCTGCGATGCAACTGCCCCGCCGGCCATTCCGCGGCCGATCGACGCCGTCTATGCGGCACCGGCATCGCAATCCCTGCCTATCGCCAGGAACCGGGCAATCTACATCCTCCTCGCCCTGTTCCTGGGCATTTTCGGCGCCCACAACTTCTACGCCGGTTACCACGGACGCGCGATCTGCCAACTACTGATCACGCTGCTGTTGGGGTGGCTGCTGATCGGCGTAATGATCACCGGCCTGTGGGCGCTGGTGGAAATGATCACGGTGGAAACCGACGCCTCTGGCGTGCAGATGGTGTAATCCTTGGCCCAGGAGGAACTGCCATGGATCTCGAGAGAATCGACGTTGTTTGCTGGCTCGACCAGATCCTGGATCAGGACCCGGCAACCTTCGAAGACGCCTACTGGGGTCTTCGCCCGGCCGCGGCCATTGCGGTACCGCACCTGCTCGCCCGCCTGGCGGCTGCGCACGATGGTTACTCGCGCGGAAAACTGCTGGAACTGCTCGGCGAATCAGGCGACAGCGCCGTCATCCCGACTTTGCAGGCTGAGCTGCAACATCCGCTGGAAGAGGTGCGCGACTGGGCGCAACTGGCACTGCATGCGCTTGATCGGGGAACCTCCTGGCAGCCCAGCATGGGGGCCTAGCCGACAACGCTGCCCTACCCCACACTTCCGGCTGTCTGCCCGGACTCCGTGCCGGCGCCCATGCTCCTCCGCGACACAGAAGGATCTGCAATGAACAAGCCGCTGATTGCCCTGATGCTGGGCCTGGCCACCGCGAACGGTGCACTCGCCGCGCCGACTACGAATAGCACCGCTGCACTGGAAGCCCTGCTGGCCTGCAAGGCCGGTTCCGACTTCACTGAAGCGCAGGTGGACCAGGCATTCCATGACGCCGGCCTGACCCGCGACCCAGGTAGCGTGTTCGAGCCGAAGGACAACCCGGTGGCGCTGTTCGGTGGAACCGTGGCCAGCGCGGATGTGAGCGTGTCAAATGTCCACAAGAGCCTGCACGTGTACCTGAACAACGTCGACCACAAGCGCCTGGCCAAAGCGTGGTCGGTGACCACCGTCGACGATGCCGCCCAGACGGAGGAACCGTCGTACATCAAGCAGACCGACGCCCGTCACACCCTGCATGTCGGCGCCGCTGACGACTACGAGGGCTATTCGGCCTCGGTGACCTGCCAGATCCATCCGTGACCGGACCGATGAACAACTGAAGAGCCGATCCGGACGCTACAACCAACGCCGGACCTTCTGCCGGAACGCGCTGTACTGGGCGCCGAAACGTTCGCCGAGAACACGCTCTTCCGGATGGATCTGAAAGCGCGTGATGTACAGGATAAACATCGGCACTACTGCGAGTGCCAGGAGGTTCTGCAGATACAGCATGCCTCCGAGCAGGAACGCCGCCTGTCCCAGATACATGGGGTTGCGCGTATAGCGATAGACCCCTCTGGTGATCAGCGCCGTGGATGATGCCGGCCGCATCGGATTGACCGTGGTACCCGCACGCTGGAATGCCAGCTTGGGCAACAGGTTCATCACCAGCCCCGCAGCCATCACCGCCACCGCGGCCCACCATGGCGTGGGCAATTCCGCTGCGGGCAGCCAGCGACTGATGCCGACACCGAGCAGACCGCACAGCAGCATTACAAGAGGTGGGGGAATACAGGTTTCCAGCAATCGCATCGGCCGTCCCGGCATCGGATGTCCGAACCAGTGTCACACGCCGATGCCGGAGCCGCACATCGGCCGGCAATGACCCCGCTGCGCCCTGCTTCCACGTTGACACGCCTGCCGCTAGAGTGGCGCCAGCCCAGGGAGTCCACATGGCAAGAACAGGCATCGGCTTCATCGGCCACACCACCTTCGTCCTCGTTGCCCTGCTGACCCTCAGCGGGTGCGCGACGCTGCGCCAGTTCGGCCCATCGGTGCAGGTGGGCACGGTCACGCCGGGCCAGTACATCGCGCTCAAGCGCGGTGACATCCTCACCAGCGGCAAGCTCAGCGCGGCCACGATGGAGACCCTGCGCGTGGCAGGCCTGGACGAAGGTGCCTGCGCCAAGCCGGGCCTGCCGTGCATCGAAGCGATGGAGGCCAGCATCGTCGTCCGCGAGGAAGACAAGCGCTCGTCGCTGGCCGAACTGTGGGTGCAGTACGCGATGACGATGCCGGCGCCGAAGCGCGAATCGGCGTCGGTGGCGCGCAGCAAGGCCGCGACCGCTCAGCCCGACCCGACTTTCCAACCGCGCCTGGATGCGTGGATGCAGATCGCACGGCAGTCCTATGCGTATCTGTTCTTCACCGAACGCACCGCCAACCAGCGTGGCTTCGAAGACCGCCAGACCCAGGTGCGCGACTACTACAACCTGGCCGTGCAGGAATCGGCCGTGCTGCTGTTCGAGGCGTATTCGAGCAAGCAGGTGCGCAACGACAACGGGCGATTCCAGTTGGGTCGCTGGACCTTCGTGCTGGCGCCTGCCGACGATGGCGCGGCCGCGGACACGCGCGAACCGATCGAGCTGGTACCGGCGGCATCGATGTCCTTCACCGGCACCCTGCGCAGTGTGCATCGTCGCGATGGCTTCGGCGCCGAACTGGTGGCGGTGATGGCCGACCCGGCCAGCACTGGGCTGGCGGCGGCCGCTGCAGGCACCGCACCGGCGGCCGAGCGCGACTGGAGCGAGATGCCGTCGCCGTCGATGACCGTGCTGCTGCGCTTCTCGGGCAAAAACCTGTGGGAAGTGCTGCACGACGACGAGCCGGAACTGGAGATCCACGACCCCTACCAGGTGGCGGTGGTGGAACTGCATGGCGAGCAGGTGCCGCTGGCGGCGAACTTCACCGCCGGCTACGCGCTGTGGCTGGCCCGCTCCAACTTCAGCCGGCAATCGCTGCGTACATTGTTCGGTGGCAAGGGCGGCATCGAAAAACCGCATCTGTTCATGATGCAGCCGTACGATCCGAACCGCCGCGTGCTGCTGATGATCCATGGCCTGGCCAGCAGCCCGGAAGCATGGGTCAACGTGGCCAACGAGCTGATGCGCGACGATGAGATCCGCGGCGACTTCCAGATCTGGCAGTTCTACTACCCGACCAACATGCCGATCGCGCTCAGCCACGATGAGATCCGGCGGATCCTGCACGACACGTTGCGGCACTACGACCCGAGCGGCCAGGCACTCGCATCACGCGACATGGTGGTGGTCGCGCACAGCATGGGCGGTGTGATTTCGCGGCTGATGGTGTCCTCCTCCGGTGACCACCTGGTCGACACCCTGCTGGCGACCGCGCAGATGACCTCGGCGCAGCGCGAACTGCTGCGCACGAAGGGCGCGCCGGTGCTGACATTCCAGCCGGAACCGGAAATTTCACGGGTGGTGTTCATCGCCACCCCGCATCGCGGCACCGATGTTGCCGGCACGCGTCTGGGACGCTGGCTGGGCCGCTTCGTGCGCCTGCCGCTGACCGTGCTGGAGGATGTCGCAACGTTGGCAAACGACGGCAAGGTCGAGCGCAACGATGACAAGCACGGCTACCAGATGAACAGCATCCAGAACCTGGACAAGGACGATGCCTTCGTCAAGGCCGTGGCCGATCTGCCGATATCACCGAAGGTGCGTTACCACTCGATCATCGCCCGTACCCAGGCAGAAGGTCCGCTGGAAAAGACCGACGATGGACTGGTCCCGTACTGGAGTTCGCACCTGCCCAATGCCGTCTCGGAAAAGGTGATCGTGTCCGGCCACAGCGTGCAGGAAGCTACACCGGCCATCGTCGAGCTTCGCCGCATCCTGCATGAGGACATGGAGGCCCATCCTCTGCCGGCGAAGTAGTACACGAAATCCAGCAACCGTGGCCCGCGCTTGCCCATCTTCAGGTGCGGGGAGTGGAGTTCGTCCCCATGGGGGCAACGTGCTGCATTGAATGAACGGACTGCGGTCTGTAGCGTTGCAGCTGCCCATTCGGGCTACAACGGAGAACACGCATGAAGAGGATGTTCAGGCTGTCTGTTGCTATCGGTGCCGTGGCGCTGGTGTTCGGATTGAACGCTGTCGCGGCCGAGCCGACCCCCTGCGATGAGTGCTACCGTGGTTACCAGATCTGCCTGTCGCAAGGCAAAAGCGAGATCTGGTGTTACGGCGCACTATCCCGGTGCCTGAAGAATTCCACCGGATGTAACACGCCCTACTGACTGCGCACTCCGGTCGATCCAGTATCCCGGTGAAACGACGGATCGACACCGCCAGTCCCACACCAATGGGACTGGCATCTGCCAACTGGCGGTCCTGTTGAGGGAAAACCCTCATCGTTCCTGCGCATCGCTCTGGCTAAGCTGGTCACTCTCTTCCGCAGGAGGTCCACATGAACACGTCAGAGCCCAGCCGTCAGCCCAGCCCCGATCCGGCCGAGCGCGATGCGTTTTTCCCGTCGCCGTACTCGCTGTCCCAGTTCACTTCGGCAACCACCGATCTGTCCGCTGCGGACTATCCCGATGCCCGCCGTGACGGACGCTGGAAGGTGCTGATGATCGCCGCCGACGAGCGTTATCTGCCGACCGCCAACGGCCACCTGTTCTCCACCGGCAATCACCCGGTCGAGACGCTGCTGCCGATGTACCACCTGCACAAGGCCGGCTTCGGGATCGATGTGGCCACGTTGTCCGGCAATCCGGTGAAGTTTGAATGGTGGGCGTTCCCACGCGAGGACCGCGAGATCGGTAGCCTGTACGAGCGCTACGAGCCCCGCTTCCGCCAGCCCCTGCACCTGGACGACGTGGCGGGCGCACTCGATGCCGGTTCGGACTATGCCGCGGTGTTCATTCCCGGTGGTCACGGTGCATTGATCGGCCTGCCGGAAAGCCGTGCAGTGAAAGCCACCCTGCAGTGGGCGATGGACAATCAGCGCCACATCATCACCCTCTGCCACGGCCCTGCTGCGTTGCTGGCGGCCGGCGTGGATGAAGCCGATGGCGGTTCTTTGTTCCGCGGCCATCGGATCTGCGCGTTCCCCGATGCGATGGACCGACAGACACCGGATATCGGCTACATGCCTGGCCAGCTGCCGTGGTTCTTCGGTGAGCGTCTGGCACAGCAGGGCGTGCAGATCGTCAACGAGGGCATCGATGGCAGCGTGATGCAGGACCGCCTGCTGCTGACCGGCGACAGCCCGTTGGCCGGCAATGCGTTGGGCAAGCTGGCCGCACGCACCCTGCTGGATGCGCTGGCCACGCGCTGACCGACATGGACAGCGCCGTGCAGTCATTGCTTGTGCTGGAGCGTGCACGTTCGCTTGCAGCCATCGGCGCGTTGCTGCGCGGCATCGGCGCGCCGCTGGGCTATGACCGGACGCTGATGTTCGCCACCGGAACGGATCTGGAGCGCGGCGCGCAGCGACTGTACTGGATCGATGGCGATTGGTTCGGTGAGGGCCCCAGCACTGACGTGGCGCATTACCTGCATGCGTGCCCGGTCAATCGCCATGTGTTGGACAGCGATGCGCCGTTCTTCTGGAGCAAGCAGCAGGGCGTACGCGGCGAACGCTACCAGGTCGTGCGGCAACCGCGCGGCGAAGGGCTGCACGGCCTGCAGGTGCCCGTGTTCGGTGCGACGGGGTTGGAAGGGGCGGTCAGCTGGGGCGGGCGCACGATCGACGCATCCCCATCGACACGGTTGCTGCTGGAGCTGATCGGCACCGCCGCCTTCCGTGCGGCGCATCGGCTCTCTGTCGCCCCAGCGGTTGTGCCTGCCGGCGCACTCAGCGCCCGCGAGCGTGAGGTCCTGCGTTGGGTTGCCGCTGGTCGTCGCCAGGCTGATATCGCCGCCACCCTTGGTCTGTCCGCGCGCACCGTGGAAAATCACCTGCGCAGAGCACGCCAGCGGCTCGGCGTGGCGACCACCGCACAGGCAGTGCGGGCCGCCGGCCGGCGCGGCGAGATCGGGGACTGAACGAGGCGCGACACTTCCGGCTGCTGCGGTCGCATGCTAAACAGGCCAGGCGCATGTGCGCGATTGCAGAAGCAAGGATGATGCTGATGAAACTGCAACTGGCCTCGATGGCCGCATTGATGTTGGTCGTGGGCAGCATGGCGACGATGGGGGACGCTCACGCAGACCCCTCGGGCGGCGCCATCTGCGTACCAGTGAAAATGGGCCCCCACTATCACCAGCGTTGCGAAATCCACGACGTCGACGAAAACGGAAATCCCTATACCTGGGTGTACTGGATTGACCAGAACGGTCAGTGGTACCTCCCGGCGGACTGATCTGGATTGACACCGACTACGACTACAAGGAGTGTGATCAATGACGTTGCACAATCGAATGACCGCTTTTTCCTTCGCTGCAGTCGTGGCACTTGCCGCGCTGTTGCCTTCAGCGCCGGCAACTGCCGCCGAAGAGGTCGGCCTGCAGGAAGAGTGCGTACCCTTCCGTGCCGGCTTCGGCATCCACCAGCGTTGCACGCTGTACGTGGTCTATGACGATGGCACCCGCGTGGCCAGCGACCACTACAACCGCGACGAGAACGGGATGATGTACGACCCCTGATCGCCCAGCGGCATCCGCCGGGCGGTCGCACGCCGTCCGCCCGGCCCTTGCAGCCGCCCGTCCCGGCATACCGCTGCCCTTGCCTTCCGTGGCATCCTCCATGAAACCGCTTTCATGGAATGGAGGGATTCCACGATGTTGTCTCGCTTCCGCACGTCCGCGCTCTGCGCACTCCTGGCTTTTGCACTGCCCGCCGTTGCCTGGGCAGCCTCGCCCGCGCCGTTGAAGGTGATGTCCTTCAACGTACGCACCCCTGCCGACACCGACCCTGGCAAGCGCTGGCAAGATCGCCGCGATGCCATGGTCAAGGTGATCCAGCAGGCGCACCCGGCCGTGATCGGCACCCAGGAACTGGTGCTGGAGCAGGCCAACTACCTGGCCGAGCACCTGCCCGACTATCGCTGGTTCGGCGAAGGCCGGCGCGGTGGCAGTGGCGACGAACACATGGGCGTGTTCTACGACAGCAAGGTGCTGGCGGTGGAAGAATCCGGCAACTTCTGGCTGTCCGATACCCCCGAGGTCGCAGGCAGCATCAGCTGGGGCAACCTGTTCCCGCGCATGGTCACCTGGGCAGTGTTCCGTCGCCTGGATGACGGCCACCGCTTCTACTTCATGAACACCCACCTGCCCTACCGCGACGAGGACGAACCGCGACGGATCAAGGGCGCCGAACTGATCGCCACGCGCGTGGCCGCGCTGCCTTCCGATCTGCCGGTGGTGCTGACCGGTGATTTCAACAGCGAACCGGGCGGCGGCACCTACCAGGCCTTCACCCGGGTGCTGCAGGACACCCGTCGCCAGGTCACGTCGCCGCAGGGTCCGCGCCTGACCTTCCACGACTTCACCGGCACGGCGACTTCGCAGCTGGACTGGGTGCTGGTACGCGGCTTCCACGCACGCAGCTTCCTCACCGATGATCGCCGCATCAATGGCGTGCTGCCCTCCGACCACTTCCCGCTGGTCGTTGAACTGGACTGGCCGAAGCACTGAGCACTGCAGCGACCCTCGCTACGGCGGGGGTCGCTTACCCAGCAGGCGGTACAGCGCCTGGTGCTGGTCGCGCGCTTGGCAGATGCGTGCACCGACGGCCAGGAACACCGCAATGCCGACAAGGCCAATACCCAGCATTGAATCGGGCAGGCGCAGGAAGCCGATCACCGCAGCCATCGCCGCCAACACCAGCAGCATCACCACGGCCACCGACAGGCCGGCCCCCGGCAGGCCGGGATCGCCCAGCAGCGTCCGTTGGGCCGATTGCTTCTGTTCGCTCATGTCCCGTCCTCCCTTGGCTTTCCCACTAGTTACACGGTGGGCCGCAGTTCCGGCAGAGTCAGAAACGTCATGGCGGCGAGAACGCGCGCGGCCGCGCACGCGCTACCCTGCCGGCACCCTCATTGAGCGGAGACGGCACATGACCCACCGCAGCCGACTGGCCGGATTCATCATCGATTGCCAGGACACGCCTGCCGCAGACAGCGCCCGCTTCTGGGCCGCAGCGCTCGGCCTGCAGGCCGAGCCCGCCCGTGCCGAAGGCGACGCAGAGTACGCCGACCTGACAGGTGCGCCGGCAGGCTTGAACGTAGAGGTGCAGCGGGTCGATCACCCGTCACGGGTGCATCTGGATATCGAGAGCGATGACATCGACGCCGAAGCCGAAAGGCTGGAAAAACTCGGTGCGCGCCGGGTCGGTTTCGTCAAACGCTGGTGGGTGATGGAAGCGCCCACCGGTCATCGTTTCTGCATCGTGCGCATGCGCGACCACGATGTGCCGGCCAACGTCTGGCCCTAGCGGAAAGAAGGGGACGGAAGCAGATGCTCCCGTCCCCTGTCGATCAGCGCGCCTGGGCCACGCTCGGCGCCTGCGGTGACTGGCCCCAGCCACCCAGTGCCTTGTACACGCCCACCACGCTGACGTTGACCTCCGATTCGGCGGCCGCCAGTGCATCATCGGCCACCAGCTGCGTGCGCTGCGCGTCAAGCAGGGTCAGGAAGTCTTCCGAGCCCTCGCGGTAGCGGATCTGCGCCAGCGATTCGGCACGTCGCGCCGCCTGCGCCTGCTCGACCACGATGGCCAGCCGCGCCTGCTGCTTGGAGTAGCGGGTCAACGCGTTTTCGGTGTCTTCCAGCGCCAGCAGCACCGCCTGTTCGTACTGCGCGGCTACGCCCTCGGCCTCGGCCTTGCTGGCACGCAGGCGTGCCTTGACCGTACCGAAGTCGAATGCCGCCCAGCTCAGCGACGGAGTCAGCGACCAGGCCTTGTTGTTGCCGTTGACCAGGCCACTGGCATCGCCACCGAGGAAGCCGACGAAACCGGACAACGACAGCCGCGGGAACAGATCCGCGGTGGCAACGCCGACACGCGCGGTGGCGGCAGCCAGGCGACGTTCGGCGACCCGCACGTCGGCACGCTGACGCAGCAGTTCGCGGGTATCACCCAGCGGCAATGCCTTGGCAAACGCCGGCACTTCGTGCGGTGCCAGCATGGCGGTCAGCACTTCCGGGCGCTGCCCAAGCAGCACGGCAAGCCGGTTGCGCGACTGCGTCTCGGCCACTTCCAGCAGCGGGATGTCGGCCTCGATGGCCTTCAACCGTGCGCGGCTGCTCTGCACGTCCAGCTCGCTGCCGGCACCCAGTTCCCAGCGAGCCTCGGTCAGCCGCTGCGTATCGCGCAGGTTGACCAGGGTGCGCTGGGCCACCGCGATGCGCTTCTGGGTGCCACGCAACTCGAAGTAGTTGCGTGCCACTTCGGCAGCGATCAGCACCTGCGCGTCGGCGAGGTTGGCCTGCTCTGCGTCCAGGTCGGCACGCGCGGCCTCTGCAGCACGGCGCTTGCGGCCGAACAGATCCAGCTCCCAGCCCGCATCGAAGCCGAGCTGGTAGCTTTCACTGAACACCCGCTGCCCACCCAGCTGCGGATCGGGTTGCTTGCGGCGATCGTAGCTGCCGCCAGCGGTAACGTGTGGCGCCTGGTCGAAGCGGCTCTCGACGAACACTGCACGGGCCTGGCTGACACGGGCGACAGCCACGCGCAGGTCCAGGTTGTCCGACAGCGCGCCATGGACCAGTTCTTCAAGCACCGGGTCATCGAACTGCGCCCACCAGCTGGCCACCGGCGAGGTGGTGCTGAAGACCGGCTGCTGCGCGCCCTGCAGGACGACAGGCTCCTGCACCGGTGCTTTGTAATTGGGGCCGACGCTGACACAGCCCGCCAGCACCAGGCTGGAGACGGCCATCGCCAGGGTGCGGATCACCATGGCAGCACCTCGCCCAGGTAGGTGAAGCTGCCGCTGGCGCCAGACTCGCCGATCAGCGACATCTGCACGCTGGAGCGTGCGCCCTCGGCGATTTCGATCTCGCCGTTGCCACCGTTCATATCGGTTTTCACGTAGCCGGGGTGCACGGTGTTGACCTTGATCGGCGTGCTGCGCAGCTCATGGGCCAGGGCCAGGGTCCAGCTGTTCACCGCGGCCTTGGACGCGTTGTAGGCCGGGATCTTGAAATCGTAGATGCCCGAGGTCGGATCGGCATGCAGCGTCTGCGAGCCCAGCATGCTGGAGACGTTGACGATGCGGCCCGACTTGGCCTGCTTGATCAGCGGCAGGAAGGCCTGGGTCACTGCCACCAGCGCGTACACGTTGGTGTCGAAGGTGCGACGCCAGGTGTCCAGCGACTGCTCCGACGGCAGCTGTGCCGGGTTCTCGATCATGATGCCGGCGTTGTTGACCAGGATGTCCAGACGGCCATGGCGCTGGCGCACCTGCTCGACCGCCTCGGCGATGCTGGCGCCATCGTTGACGTCCAGCTGCAGTGCCTCCACCGGCAGGCCCTCGGCCTGCAGCTTCAGTGCCAGTTCGACAGCGGTCTCGCGCTTGCGCCCGGCCAGCAGCGTATGCACGCCGGCCTGCGCCAGCTGGCGCACGGTTTCCAGGCCGATGCCGCGGGTTGCGCCGGTGACCAGCGCGATCTTGTTCTGATGGGTGTTCATGGATTCATTGCCTTGGTAGGGGGAAGCGGGCGCCGGTGGTTGCCGGCGCCGCTGTTTTCCATGTCAGTGGTGGATGGTCGGCTCGCCGTGCTGCACCAGCTGGCCACCACCGTTGCGGGTGACGAACTTGCGCAGTGCCACGTAGAACACCGGGGTCAGGAACAGGCCGAACAGGGTCACGCCCAGCATGCCGGCGAACACGGTGATACCGGTCACCGAGCGCACTTCGGCGCCAGCACCATGCGACAGCACCAGCGGCACGGTGCCGGCGATGAAGGCGATGGAGGTCATCACAATCGGGCGCAGACGCAGGCGGCAGGCTTCCAGTGCCGCTTCGACGATGCCCTTGCCGCCCATCTCCAGCTCTCTGGCGAACTCGACGATCAGGATCGCGTTCTTGCACGCCAGGCCCATCAGCACCACCAGGCCGACCTGCACGAACACGTTGTTGTCGCCGCCGGTCATCCACACGCCGAACAGCGCGGACAGCAGGGTCATCGGCACGATCAGGATCACCGCCAGAGGCAGCGACCAGCTTTCGTACAGCGCGGCCAGCACCAGGAACGCCAGCATGATCGCCACCGGGAACACGATGAAGGCAGCCTTGCCCTGGGTCGCCTGCTGGTAGCTCAGGTCGGTCCATTCGGTAGCCATGCCGACCGGCAGCACCTTGGCGGCGATGGCGGTGAGGTTGTTCATCGCTTCGGCCGAGGACAGCACACGCGGGTCGGCTTCACCGGCCAGGTCAGCGGCCGGGTAACCGTTGAAGCGCAGCACCGGGTCCGGACCGTAGGTTTCCTTGACGGTGACCATCGAGCCGATCGGCACCATCTCGCCACGATCGTTGCGGGTCCGCAGCTTGCCGATGTCCTCGACGCTGTCACGGAACTGGCCATCGGCCTGTGCGATCACCTGCCAGGTACGGCCGAACTGGTTGAAGTCGTTGACGTAGGCCGAGCCCAGGTAGGTCTGCAGCGTGTCGAACAACTCGGTCAGCTGTACGCCCTGGGCTTTCGCCTTGACACGATCCACCTCGGCATCCAGCTGCGGCACGTTGGCCTGGTAGCTGGTGATCGGGAAGGCCATGCCCGGGGTCTGCGCAACCGCACCCTGCATCGACTGCACCGCGTTCTGCAACGCGCCATAGCCGAGGTTGCCACGGTCCTGGATGAACATCTGGTAGCCGTTGCCGTTACCGAGGCCAAGGATCGGCGGCGGCATCATGGCGAAGGCGAACCCTTCCTGCAGGCCTGCGATCTTCTGGTTGATCTCCGCATTGATCTGCGCGGCGGTGCGGCCATGGCGCTCGCTGAACGGCTTGAGCGGAATGAACGCGACACCGGTGTTGGGGGTGTTGGTGAACTGCAGGGCATTCAGGCCCGGGAACGAGATGGTGTGGGCCACACCGTCGGTTTCCTGGGCGATCTTGGCGACCTTGCGCAGCATTTCATCGGTACGCGCGATCGACGAACCCTCCGGCAGCTTCACACCCGCGATCAGGTACAGCTTGTCCTGGGTCGGAATGAAGCCCGGCGGCACCAGCTTGAAGATAAAGCCGGTACCGACCAGCAGCACCGCGTACACCACGAACACCGCGCCACGACGACCGAGGATCTTCGACACGCCACGCTCGTACTTTTCCGAGCTGGACTTGAAGAAGCGGTTGAACGGGCGGAACACCCAGCCGAACAGACGGTCGATGATGCGGGTCGGGGCATCCTTCGGCGCGCCATGCGGCTTCAGCAGGCGGGCAGCCAGGGCCGGCGACAGGGTCAGCGAGTTGATCGCCGAGATCACCGTGGAAATGGCGATGGTGACCGCGAACTGCTTGTAGAACTGACCGGTGACGCCCGACAGGAACGCCATCGGCACGAACACTGCACACAGCACCAGCGCGATGGCGATGATCGGCCCGGACACTTCGCGCATCGCCTGATGCGCAGCGGCCAGCGGGGTAAGGCCTTCCTCGATGTTGCGTTCAACGTTTTCCACCACCACGATCGCGTCATCGACCACGATGCCGATCGCCAGCACCAGGCCGAACAGGCTCAGCGTGTTGATCGAGAAGCCCAGCAGGTACAGCGCGCCGAACGTACCGACGATCGACACCGGCACCGCGATGAGCGGGATGATCGAGGCACGCCAGGTCTGCAGGAACAGGATCACCACCAGCACCACCAGCGCGATGGCTTCCAGCAGGGTCGAGACCACCGCCTTGATCGAGTCGCGCACGAAGATGGTGGTGTCATACACCGCCTCGTACTTCACGTCGGCCGGCATGGTCTTCTGCATCTCGTCCATGCTGGCCATCACCGCATCGCGGATCTCCAGCGCGTTGGCGCCGGGGGCCTGGAAGATACCGATACCCACCGCGTTCTTGCCGTCCAGCTGCGAGCGCAGGGTGTAGTCGCCGGCACCCAGTTCAACCCGGGCCACGTCCGACAACCGCACCACTTCACCGTCTACGCCGCTCTTGAGCACGATGTCGCCGAACTCCTGCTCGCTGCGCAGGCGGCCCTGGGCGTTGATCAGTGTCAGGAACTGGCTGTTGGGCATCGGCTCGGCGCCGAGCTGGCCAGCCGAGACCTGCACGTTCTGCTCGCGCATGGCGCGCACCACGTCGCTGGCGGTCAGGCCGCGCGAGGCAACCTTGTCCGGGTCCAGCCAAGCGCGCATGGCGTAGTCACCACCACCGAAGATCTGCGCGTCGCCCACGCCCTGGATACGTGCCAGCGCGTCCTTGACGTGCAGGCGGGCGTAGTTGCGCAGGTACAGGGTGTCGTACTTGCCGTTGGGCGAGGTCAGGTGCACCACCATCAGGAAGGTGGGCGACTGCTTCTGGGTGGTCACGCCTTGCCGGCGCACGTCCTCGGGCAGTCGTGCCTGGGCCTGGGCGACACGGTTCTGCACCTTCACCGCCGCTTCGTCCGGGTCGGTGCCCGGGCGGAAGGTGATGGTCATCTGCAGCACGCCGTCAGAGCCGGCCACCGACTTGAGGTAGATCATGCCCTCAACGCCGTTGATGGCCTCCTCCAGCGGGGTGGCCACGGTTTCGGCGATCACCTTGGGGTTGGCGCCCGGATACACGGTACGCACCACGACCGACGGCGGCACCACTTCGGGGTACTCGCCGATGGGCAGCATCGGGATCGAGATCAGGCCGGCGGCGAAGATCACGATCGACAGCACCGCCGCGAAGATCGGCCTGTCGATGAAGAAACGGGAAAAGTCCATGGAAGAATTCCTGGAAAAGGCCGTCGGCGGGCAACAGCCGCCCTGCCCCTCACCAATCTGGTGAAGGCAGTGACGGCTGCCGCTGGCACCGGCAGCTAAGCGGGTACGCGAATCAGGAGACGGCGGATCAGTGGTTCAGTGCGGCAGTTGCATCGCGACCCGGCGCCGGCGCAGCGGTGGGCTGCATCGCCACCGCCTTCGCCTGCACCGGCATACCGGGCATGAAGACCTTCTGCACGCCATCGATGATCACCTTGTCACCGGCGGCCAGACCCTGCTCGACGATGCGCAGGCCTTCGGCGGTGCGGCCAAGCTGGATGTCGCGGCGCTGGGCCTTGCCATCCTTGTCGACCACGTAGACGTACTTGCGGTCCTGGTCGGTCAGCACGGCCTTGTCGTCGATCAGCATGGCCTGGAACTGGCCACTGCCGAGCAGCTGCACGCGGGCGAACAGGCCCGGGGTGAACTGGCGGTCGGCGTTGTCCAGCAGCGCGCGGACGCGGATGGTGCCGGTGCTGCGGGTCACCTGGTTGTCGAGGAAGTCGACCTTGCCCGTGTGCGGGTAGCCTTCTTCACCGGACAGGCCGACCTTCACCGGCAGCTCGCTGTCGCGCTCGCTCGGGCGCTCGCCCTTGCGTGCCATCTGCGCGTACCGCAGGAAGGTGCTTTCGTCGGCATCGAAATAGACAAACACCGTATCCAGCGAGACCAGCGTGGTCAGCACGCTGGCACTGTCGCCGGCGGTGACCAGGTTGCCGGCGGTGACCATCGCGCGACCGGCACGGCCGTCGATCGGCGCACGCACCTTGGTGAACTCGAGGTTGAGGCGGGCTGCATCCAGCGCGGCCTGCGCCGCCTGCACTGCCGCACCGGACTGGTCGGCGGCCGCGCGACGCTGTTCGGCCGTTTCGGTGGAGATCGCCTGCTGCTCGGCCAGGCGCTTGGCACGCTCGGACTCGCTGCGGGCCAGCACCGCCTGGGTGCGTGCACGGGCCAGTTCGGCGTTGGCGCGGTCGTACTCGGCCTGGTAGCTGCGGGCATCGATGGTGAACAGGACAGCGCCCTTCTTCACTTCTTCGCCTTCAACGTAGTTGACCTTGTCGATGTAGCCGGACACGCGCGGGCGCAGTTCGACGCTCTGTACGGCCTCGACACGGCCGCTGAATTCGTCCCACTGGCTGATCTGCTTGAGCAGCACGGGGGCAGCGCTGACCTGCGGCGGGGGCGGTGCGCCGGCTTCTTCGGCATGGCCACCGCTGCAGGCAGCCAGAACGGCGGCAGCGAGGATCGACACGCCAGCCATCGCCAGGCGATGACGGAAACGATGTGGAGTGGTGTTGGGGGAAGTCATGGCATGCATCCGTACGGAGGGGTGGTACAGCTATTTGAGAATTGCTATCAACTTTCGGCGGCGTATCCTGCGACCTCAACCAAGGCTGAGGTCAAGCAACGCCTGCGGTGTCGCGCCACAGCGGCGGTATTTCCAGGTGCAGCAGGCCGCGCGGCAGTTCGGCATCACTGCTGTCGCAACGGACGATCGCGCGGTTGTCGCGGCAACCGTCGAGCAGGGACACCACGCGGCGACCGACAAGCAGCGAACTGGGCCATTCGATGCAGGCGTTGGCGGCGTTGGCCGGGGTGCATACCGGGCTGCACACTTCCAGCATCTGCGCGCGAACGCCCACGGCCTGCGCTTCCTGGTGCACCACCTGCGCGTACATGCGCAGCGCGGCCGTGGTGATCGATGTCTCGCCATAACCGGCCCAGGGCTTGAGCCCGGCCGGGCTGCCGATCATCACGTAGCGACGGGCGTGCACGTTGTCCTGCAGCAGCGGCAACAGATGACGCACCGCGTGCACATGCGGCATCAGGTCAGCCTGCAATGCCGCTGCCAGTGCGTCACCGCCGCGCTCGACCACACGACCGCGGTTGTACGGACCACCCATTGCCGCGATCACTGCCGCAAGCGGACGCGGACGCTGCGCCACGCGTTCGGCCAACGTACGCGCCGAGCTGTCGTCACTCAGCGAGCCCAGCATCGTCTGCAGGCCCGGCTCATCGGCAAACTGCTCATGCAATGCCGCCAGGCGGCGCGGATCGCGGCCGACCACCAGCACGGGGCTGCCGGCCTCCAGCAATGCGCCGACTACACCCTGGCCGACGGCACCGGTGCCGCCGAGAACCAGGACTTCGGGGGTCAGAATCCCATTCACGGGACATTTCCTCCCAAATCCGGGATAGTCCCGATTCGACGCAGTCGGTCACCCTTGTGCGAGGCAAGGCGCAAGGCACCGCCACGCTGCTGACGCATGGGTGCGGTAAACTCACGAAAGTCCTTGTGTACCAAGGAACTAGGACGGGATTCGACGGTCATCGCCAGGTCCAGGGCGTTCTGGCCGGCGATCCGGAAGCGGGCAAGAATGTTGCGCAGGCTCATGGCGGACGGGCTCCAATTAGCGAATGGCGCCACGATAGACCTCAAACCCCTACTTGATTAGTCCTGATTAAGGGGAATAATCATCCCGTCCCCGGTCCAATCGTTCTGTCACGATTGCCCCATCCCCGACGTCCAGGATTCCTGACCATGTCCCACGATCTCAACGAGACGCTGATCTTCGTCAAAGTGGTCGAGCAAGGCAGCTTCATCGCGGCTGCCAAATCGCTCGGCCTGCCCAAGACCACGGTCAGCCGCAAGGTGCAGGAACTGGAAACGCGCCTCGGTGCGCGCCTGCTGCACCGGACCACGCGCCGCCTCGGCCTCACCGAGGCCGGCTCGATCTATCACGAGCATTGCCAGCGCATCGCGCGCGAGCTTGAAGAAGCCGAAAGCGCGGTCAGCCAGCTGCAGTCGGGCCCGCGCGGGTGGCTGCGCTTCACCGTGCCCTATTCGATCGGCATCACCTGGATCGCACCGCTGCTGGGCCAGTTCCATGCGCAGTACCCGGAGATCCGCCTGGACATGCACATGGGCAACGAGAAGCTGGACCTGATCGCCGGCGAGGCCGATCTCGCCCTGCGCGTGGGTGCCCTGCCCGATTCCAACCTGGTGGCGCGCAAGCTTGGCAGCCTGCGCACGCAGGTGTTCGCCAGCCCGGCCTACATCGAGCGCTACGGCGAGCCGCTGCATCCGGAAGAGCTGCAGTTCCACCGCATCCTGGCCATGCGCAAGCCGTACCACACCGGCAATTCGCCACGCTTTACCTGGCAACTGGGCGAGAACGGTGGCGAACTGCGCGACTTCCCGGTGACACCGCTGATGACGGCCAACGACATGTCGGCGTTGAATGGCGCGCTGGTGTGTGGCGAAGGCCTGCTGCTGACCGGCGACGTGATGGCCAAGCCGTTCGTCGAGTCGGGCATGGTGCGCCGCGTGCTGGCCGGCTGGACCGGGCCGGAAGTGGATTTCAATGCGGTGTTTGCCGGCGGCCGCCTGGTCTCACCGAAGGTGCGCGCGTTCGTCGACTTCCTGGTCGAGAAGCTCAACTTCGACGCCAACTACATGCTGGCGCAGTGCCCCGGTGCGAAGCTGGCGCGGCAGCAGCAGGAACAGGAAGAGGCGGCGCTGGCGAGCAGCGGCAAGCGGATTCTGGAGAAGGTGGCTGCGTCGGCGGCGTAATCCACAACAATACCGCCCGCAATCTCCTGGTAGTCGCCGACCTTGGTCGGCACGGCTCTCTACATGCGCTATCGGCGTGTCGGGCAAGCCCGGCACCCACAAAAATGCCGCCTGCAAGGGCGGCATTTTCGTTCCGGCCGATGGCCTGACCGGCTCAAGCAACAACGCCAGGCATTATTGTTTGAGGGGAATCACACGGATCTCGACGCGGCGGTTCTTGGCACGGCCGGCATCGGTGCTGTTGTCGGCAATCGGATAGGACTTGCCAGCGCCCAGGGTCTCGATGCGCACGCTCTGCACGCCCTGGCCGATCAGGTACTGCGCCACCGAATCAGCGCGCTCCTTGGAGAGGCGGTTGTTGACCGCGTCGCTGCCGATGCTGTCGGTGTGGCCGACCACTTCGATCATGGTCTGGTTGTAGTCGCGCAGGGTGCCGGCAACGCCATTGAGCGAGCCGTAGAACTGCGGCTTCAGTGCCGACTTGCCGAAGTCGAAGGTGATGCCGTCCGGCAGGTTCAGCGTGATGTTGTCGCCCTGACGCTGCACATCGATGCCGGTGTTGGCGGTGCGCTCGCGCAGCGCGCGCTCCTGGCGATCCTGGTACTGACCCACGGCGGCGCCGCTGAGTGCACCGATACCCGCGCCGATCAGCGCGTGCTGGCGACGCTCGGTGGCGCTGTCGCCGGTCAGCAGGCCCGCGGCCACGCCGATGGCGGTACCGATCAGGGCATTGCGGCCGGTGCGGTTCTGCTGCTCGGTCGGGTTGCCGTACGGATCACTCTGCACATAGGAGCCGCCGGTGGCGCAGGCCGACAGGACGGCCGCACTCATCAGGGCCAGTGCGACGTTGCGGGTGGTATTGCGGATCATGGTGTTCTCCTTGGTTTCCGGTCGGGCCGGCGGCTTGCGGGCGGCAACGAGGATAAACAGCCGGACGCGATGTCGGCATGATGATCGCACCGGCCGACAGGGACGTGTTCAGCTAGCTGTCTGGACCGCTCAGCCAGCGCTTTACCCCGCCGCCGACTGACGGTAGGCGGCCAGCGCCGCATCACGGCCTGCCGCGAGGTCCACCAGCGGCGTGCGCGGATACCCGGGCGCGCGTTCGGCCAACAGCTGCGGATGCTGCCAGGGAGCGAATCGCGCCTTCACCGGCAGCGCCGCCAGCTCCGGTACCCAGTGGCTGATATAGCGCGCCTGTGGATCGAACTTCTCGGCCTGGGTGACTGGATTGAATACCCGGAAATAGGGAGCCGCGTCGGCGCCGGTGCCGGCCACCCACTGCCACCCCATCGTGTTGTTGGCCAGGTCCGCATCCACCAGCGTGTCCCAGAACCAGTGCGCGCCGTGCAGCCAATGCGCACGCAGGTGCTTGCACAGGTAGCTGGCGACGATCATCCGCACCCGGTTGTGCATGTAGCCGGTATGCCAGAGCTCGCGCAGGCCAGCATCGACGATGGGCACACCGGTGTTGCCGCGCTGCCAGTCCTGCAGCTGGGCGGCACTGGGGTTGGCCCACGGAAAGCGATCGAAGCGTGGATTGAGGTTGTCCGTGGGCGTTTTCGGGAAATGGTGCAGCAGGTGGTAGGCGAAATCACGCCAGCCCAGCTGACGCAGGTAGCCGTCGATGTCGGCATCGGTGCCAGCGCTACGCAGGCCCTCCAGCGCGTGTGCGATGCGCCACGGGGCGATTTCGCCGAAATGCAGGTGCGGCGACAGCCGCGATGTACCGACCCGGTCCGGCAGATCGCGCTGCTCGCGATAGCCGCGCAGCGCACCCTCCTCGAACACGGACAGCGCCTCGAGCGCACCGGCCTCACCCGGCTGCCAGTGCTCCCAGAAGCC
>RCUO01000217.1_pt1 | contig 35122 bp, 32 predicted proteins | sample 2166161 | NCBI WGS metagenome assembly RCUO01 (sample SAMN09932617, study PRJNA488358) | compost metagenome | feature: garden; material: soil; isolation source: compost soil in cyclohexanecarbonitrile-enriched culture | place: Germany: Experimental Botanical Garden Goettingen | collected 2016-01-27
AGCTGTACAATTCCAGCGATGTTGTGGTGGCAACAGCTACTACAGATGCCAATGGCGAGATTGTATTTAATACTTTGAAGCTTGGAGCTTATACGTTAAAAGAAACCAAGGCTCCAGCCGGATATCAGTTGGATACAGCTGTACACAATGTAAATATTCAATCGGGCGCCCAGGTTGTTCTGAACCCGATCAAGAACAAAGTGATCCCTGCAACCCCTGCGCCTACGGCTGCACCGACACCGTCGCCAACAACGGTCCCGGTGACGCCAAATCCGGGCGGTCCTGTAGCGACACCAGCTACTTCTACGGTGCCGGGATCTGTCGTAACGCCAGGACCTTCAGCAACAGTAACGCCTGTTGCTTCTGCAACACCGGGCCTGACGCCAGGACCAGCCGTAAGTCCTGAGTCATCGCCTGCCGCAAGCAGCGCACCAACGCCGCAAGCGACAACAGCAACCACCATCGAGGATATTCCGATTGATGGCGAGATTCCTCTCGGAGGCATTCCAAGCATCAGTGAGAAGCCGTCACATGGTACGGTAGTTCTTACACCGGATGGTAAATGGACATATACTCCTGATCCGGGATATACAGGTAAGGATAAGTTCACCATTACAGTAACGGATGAGGACGGCAACGAGCAGGAGATCATTATTGAAGTTGGTGTAGATGAAATACCTCTCGGTACGGTCCCTGACAATGATGATGGTACAGACTCGGATAATGACAATAACGGTCTGCCGGGCAATCTCCCTAAGACAGGTGAAGAAAGTCCGCTTCCGCTGTATCTGGCGGGCGGAGCCCTGGTTATGATCGGTATTATCCTGGCATTAAGATTCAGAACACGCAATAAGCCGGAGTAATTTAATCGCACCACACAACCCACCCGCAGCAAGTCACGGGTGGGTTTGCTTTATGCCATAACTCAAGAAATCTTCAGACTTCTGAGGAAAGTTTTATTGTAAGATAGGGTGGAGATAATTTTTTTTTGAAAAAATAATGGAACGGTTTGCAGGGGAAGCCGAATGTCCGGCGTCTAATGTTATGAAGAAGGAGGGGAGATCGTCTTGGAAGAGGCAGAATGGATTTCAGCCGTGCTTAACGGGCAGAGCCAGGCTTTTGGGCATCTGGTGACGCGTTATCAGGGCATGGTATACCGAGTGTGCATCAAAATAACGGGAGAAGCCGAGTCAGCCAAAGACATGGCCCAGGAAGTCTTCATCAAAGCCTACAAGGCGCTCCCCTCCTTCAGAGGCCAGTCCTCATTCTCCACCTGGCTGTACCGGATTGCTTACAGGACCTGTCTGGACTGGAAACGGGCCAATGACAGGGAGTGGCGGCACCGCAGTACAGCTGATTATACAGAGAATGACTGGGTAACCTCACAAACACCTGAGCAGGCTGCCCTTAGCAAGGAAGCCTCAGAGGAGCTGGATCAGAATCTGAACAGTCTCACAGAACCGTACCGGTCGGTTGTGCAGCTGTATTATTTTCAGCACCACTCCTATCAGGAAATTGCCGAACAGAAGGGCGTCTCGGTCAAAACAGTGGAATCACAGCTCTACAGAGCCAGGCAGATGATGCGAAAAAGCGGGGAGGAATGGCGATGAATTGTGCAACAGTCAAAGAATGGATGCCGCATTATATCGAAGGCACACTGTCTCCGGAGATGGAGCTGAATATCCGTCTGCACATTGAAGCTTGTCCCGGCTGCTCGTCGTGGCTGGAGGAGGCCAAAGGGCTTGCCGCACTGTGGAATGAGATGGAAGCCGGATTAGAAATGCCTGAATCAGGGGATTTTCCCGATATAACGAATGAAGTAATGGCGCATATTGAACAGCTTGAAGCAGGCCGCCGTGAGCGCGCTGTTAGAGCGACCGCAGCCAGACGCCGGACTGCACCGGGGACCTCCTGGATGCACTACGGGGTTGCGGTGGGCCTTACCTTCCTGCTGCTGCAGTTTGGGGTGTTTGAGAATTTAGCCTATGGCATCACCGAGATCAACGGACAGATGTCGACCTCGGTTACGGCATGGTTTAACGCCCAAGGAAGCCAAAAATAAATGGAAGCACAATAAGCTTTAACTTACGAACCTGGTTTTGAACGCTAATTAAGCGGAGAAGGATTGCTCACAAACTTTTAGGAGGATATAGCATGATTAAGAAAAAACGCTGGCTTACTTTTTTCCTGGCGCTCGTGCCGGGTCTGGGACATTTATATTTGGGATTTAAAAAGCTGGGCCTGCAATATATGCTGGGAGCCTCGGCCTGCATTATTTTCATTCCCTCGATGCCGACCGTATTTCCGTTCGCGCTGGCTGCTCTCTGGTTTTACCAGTTATTTGACGCTCTGCAAAAAGCGGCCTGGATGAAGCTGACGGTCGCCGAGCATGAACGGATGATGTTCCATCCTGACAGCTTTGGGGCTCCGTGGACTATGGGCATGCCTCCGGTGTCGGAATATCCGCAGGATGATGTGAACCCGGTATGGCTGGGGATCGGCTGTGTCGCTGCAGGCTTCGTGCTGCTGGTGGCTACCGCTTTTCCATGGCTCTGGCGTATTCTTACCGATATGAATATCGGATCGATCCTGTTGTCGCTGGCCCTGATCGGCTACGGCTTCAGAATGCTCAAAAAAAATTCCAAAGCATAAGAAATGGGGACTTCATCCATGGGGAGATGGAAAATCGGCAGCTTTTCGGCTGCACTAGGCTGCATAGCAGTAGGGGTACTCATTGTTCTGGCCCAATACAATGTAATTTCATATGATGCGCTCGGTTATCTGTGGCCGGCATTGCTTATTCTGTTTGGGCTGGAAATGCTGATCCGGCTGTTTATCCGCTCGGACGTCAAGACCCGGGTAAGCGGCTGGGGAATCCTGCTGATTATTGTCCTCGTGCTGGCTAGCGGCGGGCAGACGGTGCTTGCCGGCGGTACGCTCGGAGGTATTTTCGGACGGACACAGCTGGTTCCGCTTAACGGAGCAATAGAGGTGCAGTCCAAGATTAAGCGTGTGAAGATCGAGCTGCCGAGCGGAAAAGTAATGATTCAGGGAACAGACGGCAACACCCTTGATTATGAAGGCAAGCTTGAGCTGCCGGGCAAGAACGAAAGTGAAGCGGCAAATGCTATGGAAAAGAAATGGAAGGTAACTGAAGATGGCGATACGCTCGTTCTGAAGCTCGATCTGGAGACGAACTGGCTGTCGAACATTCACTTCGGTGTCTATACCAAAGAGCCGTATTTGAATATCAGCCTTCCGCAGAATCTGGCGGCCCTGGTGGAGACCAGTGACGGAGCGGTAGAGGCCGGTAACCTGGCAGGCGGACTTGAGGTAGACACCAGCAACGGGACACTGGACATTCATGATATCACCGGCGGCGTAGATGCCCACACCAGCAACGGAACGATTGCCGTTCAGAATGTACAGGGCGAAATCGAGCTCTCCAGCTCAAATGGTGCAATTACATTAACCAACATCGACGGCTCTGTCTCGGCTGAGAGCAGCAACGGCAGAATCACGGTTAACTCTGCAGTTACAGGCGACTGGGAGCTGGACTCCAGCAACGGTAAAATTACAGTCAGCCTTCCGGCAGCAACGAACGCTGAGATTAAGGCGGAGACGAGCAACGGCGGATTGAAGGGCAATATTACCTGGGACCGTGATGATGATAACCAGGGAAGAGCAGTGCTGGGTGAAGGCACCCATGAGGTGTCTTTGTCTACCAGCAACGGTACCATTACTGTGGACACCGCTGAGTAAAAATAAAGAAGCAGCCGCCCGGATATTGTCCGGGTAAGGCTGCTTCTTTTGTCTAAACAGGGATTGTCCGGCTGGTTACCAGGCATACGCCTTCGGTGCTGCCCCGCCGGGACCCGGGAATATTTCGTCAAGCCGCTTCAGCACGCTCTCATCCAGTACAACCTCAAGGCAGCGCAGTGCGCTTTCGAACTGCTCCAGCGTGCGCGGACCGATAATCGGTGCGGTGACAGCCGGATTAGCCAGCAGCCAGGCAAGCGCGATATTGTCCTGCGGCTCCCCCAGCTCGCGGCTAAGCTCCGCAAAAGCCTCCAGCTGGCTCTTGTGCTGTTCAATGCGTTCTGCATTGCCGCCGCTGCGGCTGCCCTCAATCTTCATGAGCGCATTGCGGCCGAGCAGCCCTCCGTCGAGCGGACTCCATGGAATAACGCCAAGGCCGAGACTCTGCGCTGCAGGCAGCACCTCAAGCTCCGGCAGCCGGCAGGTCAGGCTGTATTTATGCTGCTCGGAGACCAAACCGAGAAAACCCCGGGCCTTCGCTTCTGACTGGGCAACTGCTATGTCCCAGCCGGCGAAGTTGCTGGAGCCGGTGTAGCCGATTTTGCCCTGGCTCACGGCAAGCTCAAAGGCGCCCCACAGCTCGTCCCAGGACACACTGCGGTCTACATGGTGCATCTGATAGAGCTCAATGTGATCGGTCTGAAGGCGCTGCAGAGAGCCTTCCAGATGGCGGCGGATAATATAGGAGGAGAGACCGCTCTCATCATTAGGACCGTCCAGCTTGTCGTTCATGGCACCGTATACCTTGGTCGCCAGCACAACCTTCTCGCGGCGTCCGCCGCCCAGCTTGAACCAGCGGCCGATGATTGTCTCTGTAAGTCCGGCATTTTCACCCCAGCCGTAAATATTGGCGGTATCAAAAAAATTAACGCCTGCATCCAGTGCAGCATCCATAATACGGAATGCTTCCTTCTCATCGGTAATCGGTCCGAAGTTCATCGTACCCAGACAGAGCCGGCTTACCTTCAACCCGGATTTTCCAAGCTTCGTATACTGCATTTCACGCTCACTCCTTCTATGAAATAGATCAGCGATACAAGGAATACAACAGCATATTTATTGTATACAACCCTGGAATGAAGAGCAAACGCCAGGCACGGGTGAATCCTATAGGTAATGCCTATCACTTTCATAGAATCTGTATCTTTGTCCTTTGGCGCATGTTATGTTACAACAATATACAGAAGAACTATGTCTGCGTACAGCAGACCATCTAAGGAGTGACGGGAATGAGCGAGGTTAAAAAAATTGCCGTAATTGCCGGGGACGGTATCGGACCTGAAGTTGTGGCTGAAGCGGAAAAAGTATTGAAAAAAGCGGAAGAAGTATTCGGCTACGCCTTCGAAACTGAGCACGCCCTGTTTGGCGGAATAGCCATCGACGAGCGGGGAACTCCGCTGCCGGAGGATACACTGGAAATCTGCCGCAGTGCAGACGCTGTATTGCTGGGGGCTGTCGGCGGTCCCAAATGGGACAACAATCCGAAGGAGCTTCGTCCGGAAACAGGACTTCTCGGAATCCGCAAAGCGCTTGGCCTGTTCTCCAATCTGCGCCCGGCTAACGTGTTTGACTGCTTGAAGGATGCATCTACCTTGAAGCCTGAAGTGCTTGAAGGCACAGACCTGATGGTTGTGCGTGAGCTGACCGGAGGTATCTATTTCGGAGACAAGCTGCGCCGTCAGGGGGAGCATGGAGAAGAAGCGGTCGATACCTGTGTATACAACGTGACTGAAGTAGAGCGCATTGTACGTCAGGCATTTGAAATTGCCGGCAAACGCCGCAACAAGCTGGCCAGCGTCGACAAAGCGAATGTACTGGAAACTTCCCGCCTGTGGCGTGAGGTGGTTAACCGGATTGCTCCTGAATATCCGCAGGTGGAGCTTGAGCACGTGCTGGTTGATAACTGCGCAATGCAGCTGCTGCGCCGTCCGTCCAGCTTCGACGTGATTGTGACCGAGAATATGTTCGGGGATATCCTGAGTGACGAAGCAGCGATGCTGACAGGTTCAATCGGGATGCTGGCTTCTGCTTCTTTGGGTGAAGGCAGCTACGGCTTGTACGAGCCTGTGCACGGATCTGCTCCTGACATCGCAGGCCAGGGCCTGGCAAATCCGATTGCCACAATCCTGTCACTGGCTCTCATGTTCCGCATGACCTTCGGTTATGAGGAAGCAGCGGCAGCCATTGAAGCTGCTGTAGCCGAGGTGCTTGATGCCGGACACCGGACAAGTGACATCGCAGTAGATAAGAGCAAGGCAATCAGCACTACTGAAATGGGCGACCTGATTGTTGCCGCAATCCGTAAAGCGTAAACAGCCGGAACCTGTCTCCTTTGACGCAGAAAAACACAAAACTTCACAAAAAGTTGCTTATTTATAATTATTATAAAAAAGTAATGAGTGTAATATTGACTTTGATTTGGTGCGGTGATACCATTTGGTCTATAGCCAAGAGTAAGTGGCCAAGCCATCATATCAAGTGAATTATATTGTTTTTCTTACATAATCAAAGGAGGAATAAAAGCAATGGCAGAACGTTTGGTAGGTAAACAAGCCCCGGACTTCACAATGGAAACAGTAACAGGCGACGGTAAAGATTTTGGTAAGGTCAGCTTGTCCGACTATCGCGGCAAATGGCTTGTATTCTTCTTTTACCCGCTAGACTTTACCTTTGTATGTCCGACCGAAATTACAGCACTTAGTGATGCTGCTGCTGAATTCGCGGAGCTTGATACAGAAATCCTTGGCGTGAGTATTGATTCTGTTCACAGCCACAAGGCATGGATTACAACTCCCCGCGATATGAACGGCCTGGGACCAGTGAACTTCCCGCTGGCTTCGGATATCACCAAGAAGGTTGCCAGCGATTACGGTGTTCTAATTGAAGAAGAAGGCATAGCCCTTCGCGGATTGTTCATTATCGATCCCGACGGCGAATTGAAATATGCAGTAGTTAACCACAACGATGTAGGACGCAGCGTAGAGGAAACACTCCGCGTACTGCAGGCTCTGCAATCCGGCGGACTGTGCGCAATGAACTGGAAACCGGGCGACAAGAACCTGTAAGGGATGTCCGCTCTTTGAGAGACTAATAAGACCTCCTTGCGGGAAAGGTTTCCGCCAAGGGGGTTTTTTGCAACAAAATGCCTGTAACTATCAGTAATACTGTTTAAAATTAGGCGCCGAGGTTAATATAATGGCTGTAGGAGAGGAATCTCCTGCACTATTCTGTAATACAATAATAAGAAATCAATGGAACTTACCCAAGGAGGGTGAACAAAAATGAGCTTTTGCTGTGGAGCGAGTATGGTTGGAACGAAGGGGACCCTTAAACATTATCGCACGCAAGTCCATAATGTTCCCCTGCTGTTTTGCCCGGTATGCCACCGGGTAGAGGTACATTACAAAGTCGAGAACGAGTATGAGATCCTTGCGGAATATGCTCATGGCGATGGAGTGACTGACGTTGATTTCCAGGACTATGTAATGGAAGATGAGGAAGCAATCTTCGAGAATGTTATTAATATGGAGAGCGAAGATCCGATGGCAATAATCCGCAGCCAGATCGATATGGCGCTTGACCTCCTGGCCGTAGCCAAACAGATCGGAGACAGCAAGTGGGAGCGGGAGCTTAAGAAGCGCCTGGCAGTAATGAGCCAGCGCCGTCACCGCCTTCAGCAGAAAGCCTGATCTTTTAAACGTAACAGAATACATGCCGGTACCAGCCGGCGCAGAGGCCCCTGCAGCAGCGGGGGCTTTTTTGGCGTTACTCCGTAAATAATCTACCGGAAAATGCAGCTTTACGCCGGGATACGGCTTTCTTGTTAATATTTAGTATGCCTTAAGAATCATTTTAACAAGTTTTTTGCCATTCGACAGTTTCTCTGATTGCGTTGTCTTCTTCTCTTGGATATGATTGGAATATAGTTGAAACGGTTGGATAATATAATACGATTTCCGAATGTTCTGGCGGCTTCGTCATATACTCATTTACATAGTAATTTGATGTCGCTTAAGCGTCTACGCCAAATGCAGTAAAAGGGGGAACTTCGTATCGTGATAAGCCAATTTCAGGAAAGCTTGATTTTACCACGAACATTTCAATCCGTGACAATGGACACTACATATGAGGATGTGCTGGAGCACATTGACAGCGGAATTATGCTTTTTGATGAAGATGGAGTTTTGACTTTTGCCAATAAACAGATGTTTGACATACTGGAGCTGCCGCGGCTTGCCATTATGGGCTGCGCTATAACGCATCTCCTGGCGAATATTCAGCTTAACCGCTTCAAGAAGAAGCAGATGCTGCGCGGTTACCGTGAAATGGTGCTGAAGGGTAAGCCAAATTACGAATTTGTTGATGAATATGGCCGATATTGGCGGGTAAGTCTGCATTCCGGTGAGCCGATGAAGGGCAGCTACCTGTTTACGTTCAAGGAAATTTCCGATTATAAGCTGATTGAGCAGACTGCCTATCAGAATGATAGCCTGGCTATGCTGGGCAAATTATCTGCGTCTATTGCACATGAGATCCGTAATCCGCTGACGGCAATCCGCGGATTCATTCAATTGCTGCACCCCCACCTGCACCAGCTGGGCAAGGAAGAGTACGCCAAGATTATACTGGCTGAAATCGACCGGGCCAATGACATTATTCACGAGTTTTTGACATCCTCCAAACCATCCGCACCCCAGATCGGCATGATTCCTGTAGCGGCATTGCTGAAAGAGGTTGTGCTGCTCACGGAGAGTGAAGCCTTGATGAATGGCTGCCAGATTAATCTCCATCCGTTCCAGGGCGATATGATTATTTCCGGCGATGCCAAACAAATGAAGCAGGTAGTGCTAAATATGATAAGAAACGCAATGGAAGCGATTGCAGAACGTGCAGATAATTTAATAGGCAAGATTGAAGTAGGGGCTCGCAGAGAAGGTGCAGAGGTCCGCATCTTTATCTCTGATAACGGCAAAGGAATGGATATTTGCACACTTGACCGGCTGTTTAATCCGTTTTTTACTACTAAGGAGAATGGTACGGGGCTCGGATTATCCGTCAGTGAACGGATAATCAAGAATCATGGAGGCTGCATTTCGGTAAGCAGCAGAGTTAACGAAGGTACCCGGTTTGTTATTTCTTTGCCTCTGATTTAATAGGGGAGCAGCTGCAGCTGTGTTCAAGGCAGGCCATACGTTATAATATAGAAATGCTAAAGAGGCTGATTCCTGTGCTTCACGATTTCACTTCGTGCAGGAAGTCAGCCTTATCTGTGTTAATGTGGGTCAGCAGGTTCAAGAACAGCTGGAGGTTATGCCATGAATATTGAATGGAGCAATTCCGTAACGTCTGCCGCTGCGGCAGGGGACGTTTTATGTATGATGATATCCGAGAACAGGCTGACAGACAGCAGCCTGGCACCCGAATGGAGGGCGGCTATTGAGCCGCTAACGAAGGCCGGGCTTTTTTCAGGCAAGCTGAATCAGATTTATATCCTTCCGGTTACAGCAATATCCCGGTACTCTATAGTCATTCTCGCAGGCAGCGGAAAGGGAGATCCCGGGATCGGGGAGATCAGGGTGCTGGCAGCCCATATAGTCCGTGCTGCAATGCGGCTGAAGGCTGCGCTGCTTGACATTGAGATTCCTGAGCAGGCTCTGTCCAGGGAAGGCGCGGCACAGGCACTCGCGGAAGGTCTTAAGCTCGGAAGCGAACGCAGAAAGCACTACAAGCAGGAGCAGGCATCTTATGTGAGACCGGATAAGGTAGCCTTGTATCCGCAGCAGCTGGCAGACGATACACTGGACCGGGCCTGGCGCCAGGGGATACAGCGCGGCACTGTTTTTGGGGATTCCGCTAATCTGGCCCGTGAGCTGACCAATCTGCCCGGCAATCTCCTAACCCCGTCTGGACTTGCAGCAGCTGCGGTCGAGGTGGCCGAGCGGCACGGCCTTCCGGCAGAGGTGCTGGATGAACGGGAGATTGAACAGAAGGGAATGGGCGGACTGCTTGCTGTCGGCAAAGGGAGTATTCATCCGCCGAGGATGATTGTCATCCGTTATCAGGGCACCGGGGATTGGACAGACGTTACCGGAATTATCGGCAAGGGTATCACCTTTGATACCGGCGGAATATCGCTCAAGCGGGCGCCGGGGATGGAAGATATGATTAGCGATATGGGCGGTGCAGCCGCTGTACTGGGTGTCATGGAGGCGCTCGGCAGGTTGCGGCCGCGAATCAATGTGGTCATGGTTATACCCGCCGCTGAGAATATGCCCTCAGCAGCAGCCTTTAAGCCGGGGGATATCATCACTACGCTGAGCGGAAAAACCGTAGAGGTGCTGAATACCGATGCCGAGGGCCGGGTAGTGCTCGGTGATGGTTTGACCTATGCCAGAGAGTGGGGGGCGGAGCGTTTTATTGATGTCGCAACGCTGACAGGGGCCGTCATGTCCATTCTCGGTGATGTTGCTACCGGAGCGGTTACGAATGATAAGCAGCTGATGCAGGATCTGCTGGCGGCATCGGACCGTTCTGGTGAGCCTGTGTGGCAGCTCCCTGTCTATCCTGAGTTCCGTGAGATGCTTAGAAGCGAGGTTGCCGACATCCGCAATGCTGCCGGCAGATTCGGAAGCGCCTCGACCGCAGGTCTTTTTATCGGTGAATTTGCTGAAGGGCTGCCCTGGGTTCACCTCGATATTGCCGGAACGGCGTTTCTGTCGAAGGAGCGTGGAGTTCATTCCAAAGGTGCAACGGGCGTTATGGTCCGTACATTACTGGAGTATCTGCTGAGTCTCAGCCGGGATCAGCTTCCGGGTCCGCTTGCAAGGGAATAAGCCGAGCAGGCTCATACCCAAAAAGCCGCAACGCTCTATATTAAGAGTGCTGCGGCTTTTTGCAGTTGCCTGCGGACGGAATGAGCCGCCAGGACGGCCAAAACGGTTTATCCGTTCCGCTTAGACTTTACCTGGGATGTGAAGGACTGGATTCCATTCATAATTTTATCACGTGTATCTTTATTTCTGAGTAAGTAGACTGCTCCAAGCGCTGCGGTAGTAAATAACGTCTTCTTAGTATTCATGGTTATTCCTCCTTAGGTAGTGGTCTGGCTGCAGTTGCTTATAACAAACATACCCGTAACCCGGGGAGTTTAAACCTGCTGTATAAAGCTGCCAGCCTTCGTCGATAGCCCCGGTACTGAAAACAGATATGGAAGATAGCAGAAATAATCTTTACAATTTATTCTTCATTAAAGTATGATTGTACGATAATGATTGCATAGTAAGCTTATGCTGGCGGAAATACTGAAGGATATGCTGAAGGGAGAACATATTGTGAAGAATAATCAGAGTAAAATTGTCGATTGCACCATCCGGGACGGAGGCCTCGTTAATAACTGGGATTTTAGCATTGAATTTGTACAGAAGCTGTATGCCGGGCTGAATGAAGCCGGGGTTGAATATATGGAAATCGGCTATAAAAACTCCCCTAAGCTGCTTAAAGGAGCGGAAAGCGCCGGACCTTGGCGGTTCCTGAACGATGATTTTCTGCGCAAGGTCATTCCTCAGAAGGGCAATACCAAGCTGTCTGCACTCGTTGATATCGGCCGGGTCGATGAAAATGATATCCTGCCGCGCAGCGAGAGCATGCTGGATCTGATCCGTGTGGCCTGCTACAGTAAGGATGTGGATAAGGCGCTGCAGCTGGTTCAGATTTTCCATGACCGCGGATACGAAACGACGATTAATATTATGGCGTTGTCCAATGTAATGGAGAACGAGCTGCTGGAAGCCTTTGATATGATCCGCGACAGCGTAGTAGATGTTGTATATATCGTGGATTCTTACGGCAGCCTGGACCACAACGATATTAAATATCTGGTGGACAAGTTCAAAACCCATCTGCCTAATAAGCGCCTGGGTGTGCATACCCATAATAATCTGCAGCTGGCCTTCTCCAATACGCTGGTTGCTTCTGAACTCGGAGTAGAGCTGCTGGATGCATCCTGCTACGGAATGGGGCGTGCGGCCGGCAACTGTCCGACTGAACTGCTGGTTACCCACCTGAAGAACACCAAATATACACTGCGTCCTGTGCTTGGTATTATCGAGCAGCTGATGATTCCGCTCCGTGAGAAGGAAGAGTGGGGGTACATCATTCCTTACATGATTACCGGCACGCTGGACGAGCATCCGCGCTCGGCTATGGCGCTCCGCGCATCGGAGGATAAAGATAAGGCTGTTGATTTTTATGACAAGCTGACCACGCCTGAAGTTACCTTCGGCGATAAATAATAATCTTTAGGGCAGAAGCACTGACCTCTACGGGGGAAAGGTGCTTTTTTCTTTTATATTGTAGGGGAGGAATGTAACTTTACGGGATGGATAAGCCGATATTTATAGAAGGGCTTGAATACATCATTCATACTAATTATAGATATCATTTTCAGACGCGAGGGACTTATGAGACAAGAAGAGAGAAAGACAATTCAAGCGGCGATTATAGGGGCCGTACTGTTCCTTCTGATTCAAATATTCCGCACTCCGCTCAGCCAGATTGAGAATCAGGACGTTATGCTGGCGCTTTACCTTATAGCCGGCTGCTGCAATATAGCTTTCGGTTTTGCGATTTTTGCCCAGGGCGGGCTTTTTTTCTCCGATAAATTATCCAAAGCAAGATTGTACATCTCAGCCCTGTTTTTGGGGGTGTGTACCTTTGATTTTCTACACATCTTAAGCTTTGTGGGCATTCCGGCAATATCCTCTATTATCAGCCCGGACCAGTCCCTTTGGCTGCTTACCTTCTCGCGCCTGGCCAGCGCATTCGGCATATTGTTTATTTTCAGTAAGGAAGATGAGCCGGTATCCATAAGCGGAAAGAAGAAAGTATTCGCCGTGTCGCTGGTTGTGATTACCCTCTCACTGCTGCTGCTTGTTTTCAGTGATAGCCTTACTCAGGGATTGCAGACATACACCTGGCTGGGCACGGTCAAGCATCTGGTTGATATGGCGGTGCTGTTTATCTATCTGCTCAGTGTCGGAATGATCGTGTATCCGGGCAGAATTGAGAAATCTGCTTCACTGCTTATCATTATCCGTGCGCTGATCTTTTTTGCATTAGCCCAGGTATTCTTCATGAATCTGCTGAGTGTCGGGGAGATGGACAATCTCTTTGGCATGGTCAGCAGCGGAATAGCGTATTACCTGATGCTGACCGGGGTCTACCGGCTGACGATTGAAGAACCGTTCCATGAGAACCAGCAGGCGGAAGCAAGGATTAACTATCTGGCGTATCACGATGATCTTACAGGCCTGCCGAACCGGCGGAAGCTGATGCAGCGTGTGGAAGAGATGATTATCCAGAGTGAAAAAGATAAAGGGAGAGGCGGTTTCTCGGCGCTGGTCATCATGAACATCAACCATTTCAAAAACATCAATGACTCGCTGGGGCATAATGCCGGCGACCGGTTGCTGCAGCTGGTGTCACAGCGGATACAGAACGAGGTAAAGGGGCACGAGGAGCTGTTCAGTATGGGGGCGGATGAGTTCGCATTCCTGATGACCGGGCGTACCGGGGTGGAGGGCTGTCTGGTCCGTGCATCCGAGCTGCTGCATCTCTTTGAAACTCCGGTTCAGCTGGAGTCAGGGGAGTATCACATCTCGCTGAGCCTGGGGATGAGCATCTATCCGGGAGACGGAAATACAGCGGAGCAGCTGATTCAGAATGCGGATACGGCTGTACATAATGCCAAAGAGCAGAGTGTGGAGATCCGCCGCTATATCCCATCCATGCAGATGAAAGCCAAAGAACGCCTGAAGCTGGAAAATGATCTGCGCCGGGCACTGGAGCGTAATGAATTCTATCTCGTCTACCAGCCGCAGGTGCTGCTTGAGACTGAAGAAATTGTCGGTATGGAAGCGCTGCTGCGCTGGGAGCATCCGAAGAGGGGGATTGTATCTCCTGTAGAGTTTATCCCGATTGCCGAGGAGAGCGGGCTGATCGTACCGATCGGCGACTGGGTGCTGAGAACGGCCTGTGAGCAGAATAAAGCGTGGCAGCTGGCAGGGTACCGTCACATCTGCGTATCCATTAACCTGTCCATGCGCCAATTTCTGCAGCCGAACCTCGCCGGCAAAATAGATATGCTCCTGCAGGAAATCGGGCTTGATCCATGCTATGTTGACCTGGAGATTACGGAGAGCATGACGCTGGACAAGGAGACAGCCTTTGACCAGCTTAACCGCTTGAAGCGGCTGGGGGTATTCATCAGCATAGATGACTTCGGCACAGGCTACAGCTCACTGCATTATCTTAAGAATATGCCGATTGACCGGCTGAAAATTGACCGTTCCTTCGTCTCCGATGTGCTGGAGGACAGCAACAATGCAGCGATTGTCTCAACCATTACATCAATGGCCCATCATTTGAAGCTGAAGGTTACGGCAGAAGGGGTGGAGAACAAGGAGCAGCTGCAGTTTTTGCGCCAGCAGCATTGCCATGAGGCCCAGGGTTACCTGTTCAGTAAGCCGATCAAAGCGGATGAATTCGAAGCGATTTTCCTGAAACCTCTGCTCGTCGTACCAACGTAAGCTCGGATACATTGCCAAAGGGTTGCATTTTATTTAAAGGAATGTTACAATATTTTTTGTCTTCACCGTATTCTCGCGGGTGTAGTTCAATGGTAGAACTTTAGCCTTCCAAGCTAATAGCGTGGGTTCGATTCCCATCACCCGCTCCAATATTAATACTTACAACCTTTGCGCTGCAAAGGTTTTTTTGCGTCTAATATCAGAAATTTATCCTGTAAGCCTGATATAGGCCGGATTTATCTGTGAACCCAGTCAATACACGGCCTGCAGGCATATTCTAAGCTGTACCCACTTGCAAAGGAGGAAAAGATCCATGAGCGAGAACGTTGCAGGTTATGGCGGAGGCTTCGGCGGAATGACATCTACAGCGGCTATTCTGGTCCTGTTTATTCTGCTGGTTATCATCTCCAAAGCTTTTGTACTGTAGTCCACGTAATATAATAAGCCAGGGTTTCCGCGCAGTTAGCGGAGACCCTGGCTTTATTTGTTAACTGAGCGGTATGGCAGGCCCGAGTTAGACCGTCTTCAGGAATTCAACAATGGTCAGCAGGCCCTTGTCAAAGTTCTCCAGGTTGAAATGCTCGTCCGGAGCGTGCAGGTTCTCGTCATCCAGGCCAAAGCCCATCAGCACAACCGGTGCCTTCAGAATGCGGGAGAAGCTCTCCATAATCGGGATCGACCCGCCATCTTTAGTGAAGAGGGCGCGTGTACCGTATACTTTACCAAAGGCGTCTGCAGCAGTCTGCAGGATCGGATCAGAAGGATCGATGTTGAAGGCGCGTGCTTTTTCCATCTGTTTCACCTTTACGGTAGCACCCTTCTGGATGTTGGCTTTCAGATGAGCTTCCACGGCATCAAGGATATGCTGCGGGTCCTGGTCGCCGACGAGACGGCAGGTGATTTTGGCATGGGCTTCCTTAGGAATGACAGTCTTGCTGCCTTCACCCTGGAATCCGCCGTAGACGCCATTAAGCTCAAGAGTCGGACGGGCGCCGACCCGCTCAACGAAGCTGTAGCCGTCTTCACCGTACAACTGCTCAAGACCGAGGGATTCTCTAATCTTCTCTTCGTTCACGCCCTGCTTGGCGAATTCCTCACGCAGAGCGGCAGTCAGCTCAGGGACGCCCTGGTAGAAGCCTTCTACGGCTACTCGGCCCTGATTATCATGCAGAGAGCTGAGCAGGGAGACGAGGGCATGCAGCGCATTGGGTACTCCGCCGCCATACGAGCCGGAGTGCAGGTCAGTAGAAGCAGTATGAACGCTAACCTCCATGGAGCAAAGGCCGCGCAGTCCGGTGCAGATTGCCGGGCGTCCGCGTTCCAGCAGCGCAGTATCGGAAACCAGCACGGCGTCCGCCGCCAGCTTGTCCTGATTGGCTTCCAGGAATGGGGGCAGATTCACGCTGCCGATTTCTTCCTCACCCTCGATGCAGAGCTTGATGTTGACAGGAAGAGTACCCTCCTGTTTGAGAATAGCTTCGATGGCCTTGATGTGCATGAACACCTGGCCTTTGTCGTCGGTCGCTCCGCGTGCATACAGCTTGCCGTCGCGGATCTCCGGCTCAAACGGAGGGGTTGTCCAGAGATTCAGCGGATCAACAGGCTGTACATCGTAGTGGCCGTATACGAGAATGGTAGGCTTGCCGGGAGCGTGAAGGTAATCGGCGTAGACTACAGGATGGCCTGCTGTAGGGTGGATCTCGATGTTTTCAAGTCCGGCGCGTTTCAGGGTTTCAGTCAGCCAGCGGGCAGCGGATTGAACATCCTCCTTGTGTACAGAAAGGGCAGAAATACTTGGAATGGACAGCCATTCCTTCAGTTCGCCCAGTTGGGCTTCACGCTCAGACTGGAAATATTGATCATAGGACATAAGTGGTATGTACCTCCTTAAGAGTATCGCTGCGCAAAATCGTCTAGTTCAGCTCTAAACCTCCACCCGGGCCGTTAATTGACCGCTGGCTGGTTTGGCAGTGTAATGCCTTCATTATACTGGAGAACCTTCTGTCAATCAAAGCGGTTTACTGTTATTGATTACGTCCGGTAACCGTGCTAGACTTAACTGACTTATGAGTAGACAGGAGCGGAATAACAGTGTCAGTGAATGTGGAATCAGGCAAGGAGCAAGAAGACGCAGGGAATCAGCAGGGAACAGATCCTGCTTATATTTATACATATGCATGCTCGGAGGATGAGCTGGATTTATGCGGGCTGGAGCTGCGCTGCCTGTTCGGGCAGAGTATATCCCCGGGGATTTTTGGCAGCACTATCAGAGTTGAACCGAGCCGCAGCCCTTTTATTAAGGAAATGATTGAGGTCATGTACGCAGGGGACAGCCTGCCGGAGATTTATGAACAGACTGAACAGGTTGAGCTTAACGGAAAGACATTCAAGGTTATTTTTGTGAAAACCAACGATCTGCCGCCTGAGCAAAAAATAGAATACAATGAACGCAGAGTGATCGAACGTGAAATCGGCCTGCGGATTGAAGGAGAGGCAGATGTCAACCGTCCGGAGCTGGTATACGGCATTGTGACTCTGGGAGGCCGCTGGTATTTTGGAGCCTATCACAAAAACAATGCGACCTGGTTCCGCCAGATCAAGAAGCCTCGCAGCTATTCCATAGCCCTCAGTACACGTGTAGCCCGCGCAGCAGTCAATATGGCTGTACCGCAGCCGGAAGGTATCCGGGCAATCGATCCCTGCTGCGGCATCGGAACCGTAATGATTGAAGCGTTGTCCATGGGAATCGATATCGTCGGCCGGGACATTAATCCGTTCATCGCACAGGGGGCACGGACCAATATTGCCCACTTTGGCTTCGATGCTCCGGTTACACTGGGCGATATCGCAGACATTACAGAGCATTATGATGCGGCGATAGTGGATATGCCCTATAATCTGTACTCCAGCATCACGCCCGGGGAGCAGTTTGACATTCTTGTCAATGCCCGCAGAATTGCCGGGCGGGTAGTTATTGTAGCTATTGAGGCGATGGACGAGATGATCTCGGAAGCCGGATTTGAGATTATCGACCGCTGTGTTGCCCGCAAGGGGGCTTTTTCCCGGCATCTGATGCTGTGTGTGTAAAGTTAATCCGGCTTATCCTATTTCTTTGAGTGGAGGTACCGTTATGGAACAGAAATGGTTAACATGGGCCAAGGAGATTCAGGCCATTGCCCAGACCGGGCTTACATATGCCAAGGATGTCTACGATATTGAACGTTATCAGGCGCTGCGTGAGCTGAGTGTAGATATTCTTGCGGACTATACCTATGAGAGCAAGGAGAAGATCCGGCTCGCCTTTGCCGGAGAGGATGGATACTGTACGCCAAAGGTTGATATCCGCGGTGTTGTTTTTCAGGATAACAAGATTTTGCTGGTGCGCGAGAAGCTGGACGGTAACTGGGCGCTCCCGGGAGGCTGGGGGGATATCGGGCTGTCGCCGAGTGAAGTGGCAGTTAAGGAAATTGCCGAAGAGTCGGGTTATAAGGCGGAGGCCGTTCGTCTGCTGGCAGTGCTGGACAAAAAATTCCATAATCATCCGCCGGATCCGTATCATGTCTATAAATTTTTTATTTTGTGCCGGATTACGGGCGGGGAAGCGGCGGGAGGCGTGGAGACGTTCGGGGCAGGCTTCTTTGTTGAGGATGAGCTGCCTGAGCTGTCGCAGGAACGGAACACCATAGAGCAGATCAGGACAATGTTCGAATTCCTAAAAAATCCCGAAAAGCCGGTCATATTAGACTAATTCTGCGCATATAATGTAGTGCAGGGCTATTATAAGTTTTATTAGACAAAAATTGGTTAATTATTATTATGAAAGCAGTTACAAAGTAAGCCGCTGAGCCTTTGTATCTAAAAATTAGTTGCGGAAATTCTACCTTTTTAGGCCAGGCGGTCTACATTTTTTCCTCTACTGTGACGATAAGATATTTTAGGAGGGGATCGCAATGGAACAAGAAGAGTTAAGACTTCCGCTTAAACAGGATACTGCGGCACGTCCTGCCGAGGGCAATATCGCTGCCGGACTGGTATGGGGCGTTCTGATCAGCATTCCCTTATGGATCTCGGTAATCGGCTGGATCATGGGGATATGGCGGTAATTATTACTTTAAATAATAGGCACTCCAAATAAACTTATATGACTTATAGGAATGAAGGCTGCCTCTTAGAAGAAGAAGCGGCCTTTTTGAATTGCATTACAGAATGTACCCCTGAAGATTAGAGAAGCGGTTGACAGGCTGATTTTATGATGAAGGAGATTGGTTATGAACAACATATTGCTGGAATCGCATAGTATCTTTGGAACTCCGGATATTATAGGAACGTCCGCTTATTATGAACAAAAGCTGGGATTCCGGGCAGTATCCTATTTGGATACACAGGAACCCCATATCTGCCTGTACCGGGATTCCACTGAGATTATTCTAACGGATTCCGGCGGACGTCCGGTTATCCCTAACCGGGAGCTGTACGGTTACGGATATGATGCTTACTTCATTACCCGGAATCAGGACGCGCTCCAGGATGCGCTCGAGGCTGCAGGCGTAAAGTTCATCCGCAAATTAACCGATACGGATTACGGTAACCGTGACTTCGTGATAGAGGACATTGATGGACGGTGGATTGCATTCGGTATCAAGCAGTCCTGAGTACATACTAATCATGAATAAAAGAGGCTGCGCCCCTGGTGAAGGAGCACAGCCTCTTTGGTTGCTGTTTAGGGGAGCGGCTTCACATGCACCACCCGGAAGTTCTCACATACGACCGGCATTGCGGGGTCAAAGGACATTCCATAACGCTTGAATTCTCTTGTGAAAAAAGCTTCGTGCTCATAGCGCCATGATTCAAGTGTTCGGTCATCCTCTCCCTCGGTATACGCAAACTCTGCGGTAACCTCATTGAAGGGAACGGTCTCGACCCGGGTCGTCTCAATAATGGCCCGCGGATTGCCCTCCCCGTCCAGCAGGATACAATATCCTCCGATAAAAGGCAGGCTTAAGCCCTGCTGTTCATACACCAGCTTATTAGAGGCGGTCCCAGTTTTGATTCCCTCCAGCACCAGGCCGAGCAGTTCATCCGCCAGCCGCGGGCTGTCGCCGAAGGCCCAGGCGCTGTCATAGTTATCTGCGGCTTCAGGGTGCTCCTCTACATAAGCTTTCCAATACGCTGAGATTGCTGTGTTCTGTGTCATTATTCTCACCTTTCCGCTTCGTTCATCCAGGCTGCGTAGAGCCCATCCAGTTCCGCCTGCGCTGTGTCACGGATAAGCTGGAGCTCCGCCAGCTTCACTGCATCGCTGGCGATGGCGGGAGCCAGCATCCCGGTATCGATCCGGCGGAGCTGTTCCTCGGCAGCAGCAATATCCTGCTCCCATGCTGCAGCAGAGCGCTGTTTCCGGGGAGAAGCTATGGCTGCCGGAGCTGTAGCCTTGGGTTGGGTACTCTTGCCGCCAGGGGAATTTCTATTATCCGCAGGTGTGCCGGAAGCAGCACGCTCCGCCTGCTTTTCCTTGTAATACTCATAGTTTCCGTTGAAGGCGTGGAAGCGGCCGCCTTCGATTGACCAGAGCTTGCCGAAGCAGCGGTTGATGAAGTAACGGTCATGGGATACCGCCAGCACGGTACCCGCGAATTCCTCCAGCGCCTCTTCCAGCGCCTCTCGCGAGTCGATGTCCAGATGGTTGGTCGGCTCATCAAGGATGAGCAGATTCGGACGGCGGTGCATCAGCACCGCGAAGCGCAGCCGCGTCCATTCCCCGCCTGACAAATTGGCGACGGTCTTGAAGACATCGCTGCCGTAGAAGAGGAAGCGGGCGAGCTGTCCGCGGGCTTCCCCTTCCTCCATACCCGCTTCTTCGCGGAAATAGCGCAGAACAGAGAGCTTGCCGTCCTCAGGCACCGCTTCCTGGGCCAGATACCCTACGGCCGCCCGTGAGCCCAGCGTGCAGCTTCCGCTATCCGGCGTCTCCTGGCCGAGAATCATCCGCAGCAGCGTACTCTTGCCGGCACCGTTGCCGCCGATCAATGCAGCTGTTTCGCCGTATCTCAGAATGTCGCTGGCGCCGGAGAATAGGGTGCGGCTGCCGTAGCTTTTGCTGATCCGGTCGAGGATGACGGCCTGATTGCCGGTCCGGTCCTCCTGCTGCAGCTGCAGATCCATTGCTTTGCGCTCCAGAATCGGACGCTTGATCTTAACCATCCGGTCCAGCGCCTTCTGCATGGAGGCAGCCCGGCGGTGGAAGGAGGGGTTAGGCGGATTGGAGCGGTTACCCCATTCAATCAGCCTTTTGATGCTTTCCTGCATCTGCTTGATCTTTTTCTGCTGCTCCTGGTAATCGGCGAACTGCTGAAGCAGCCGGGCTTCCTTCTCCACCTGATAGCCGCTGTAATTGGTGTGATAGGTGATTGCTTCGCCATCTTCGATTTCGACGACCTTTTTGACTACGGCATCGAGGAAATAGCGGTCATGAGAAATCGCCAGCACGGTGCCTTCGTAGGCCAGGAGATATTGCTCCAGCCATTCGATAGCCTCCATATCCAGATGGTTGGTCGGCTCATCGAGCAGCAGCACATCGGGACGGCGCAGCAGCAGCTCAGCCAGGCCGACCTTGGTTTTCTCACCGCCGGAGAGGGAGGCGAACCCGCGCTCATATTGAGAGACAGCGATGCCGAGCCCTGCTGCGACCCGCTGGATCGAAGCGTCGATTTCATATCCGCCGGCTGCTTCGAATTTCTCCTGCAGGCTGCCGTATTCCTTAAGCAGCCTGTTCCAGGCCGGCTCGTCATTTGCGGCGTCAGAGGATGACATCTGCTGCTCCAGCTCCCGCAGGCGGCTCTGCCAGGACAGAGGCTCAGCGAAGCTGCGCTGGAGCACGGCATATACCGTTTCTTCGGTTCCGGCCTCCTGAATTTGGGCAAGCAGGCCGGTCACGCTGCCCCGGCGGATGGAGATCTGCCCCTGATCCGGGCGTTCTTCGCCGCTCAGCAGGCGGAACAGGGTTGTTTTTCCACAGCCGTTGCGGCCGATCAGGCCGATCTTTTCGCCTTGGCGGATATCAAAGGTAATGTCCTTCAGGACGAGCTGGGCACCGTGGTACTTCTGGACATTTTGGCATGAGATAATCATAGGTATTCTCCTTTATATAATGCCTGCAGCCGCCGCTCCCCCGGATAGAGGACTGAAAATGGACGCAAAAAGACCGCGAGGAAATTTCCCCGCGGCCTTAACATTCTCCGGTAGTACAGCTTATCCGTTGAAGTGTGGCTGGAAAGGCATTTCACAATTGTGTAGTGTTATTAAATTCTTGTAAATAGACAGACTTCTCCCGTTGTCGGCATTTACATGAACGATGCCAGCCATAGCGATAGGCAGCCGGCTAATAACACTGTTGGTCCAATTGCGATCCATTCCTCCACACCTCCTCTTTTAACAAATTTAAAGTTAGTTTAACCAATATCGGCAGAAGATGCAAGAAAAAAAAAGCGGAGCGCCCACAGCATATAATTTTGAATGCACAAGTAGGATGTAAAAGGGCAGGGAGGCTGCCCGGTATTTTTGAACGGGAAAGAAGGAGAGAATATGGCGATTTTTAACGGGCTTCTGGGGCATGCGACCCAGGTAGAGCTTGCTGATGTACAACGCGAGTATGTCCGGATTCTGGCTCCGGGGGAGAAGATCGAACGGGCGTATAAGCTGATCAGGGATATGTTTATTTTTACGGATAAGCGGCTGATTCTCATTGATAAACAGGGGGTAACCGGCAAAAAGACACAATACCATTCCATTCCCTACAAAAGCATCACCCATTATTATGTGGAAACGGCCGGGCACTTTGATTTGGATGCGGAGCTGTGCCTGTATGTGTCCGGAAGCGCACTGCCGCTTAAAAAGACGTTTAATAAATCGGTCAATATTTATGAGGTGCAGGCGGTACTGTCGCAGTATATTCTGAAATGAAATAGCAATTACTGCAGCGGCAGGCTACACGGTATAAGGGAGCAGGAATGCCCCGTAGGCAAAAGCGGCCACGATCACCAGTGCAGGGTGGAGCTTAAGCCATTTTATGGCGGCAAAAGCAAGGGCGGCGATGATCAGCGTCTGCCAGATCCCGATGGCTTCCGCCGGACCCTGGGCCATTTTAATAGTCAGCACAGTCATCATAACGGCAATAACCGGCTGTACAAGCAGCGTCATGCCTTTAACGACAGGCGACTGCTTGTATTTATGCATGACCTGAAGCAGGATGATCAGCGCAGCGGCAGAAGGGAGGACGGTTGCGGTCAGCGCCAAGGCGGCTCCAGCCCAGCCAAAGACGCCGTAGCCGACATAAGCGGCAATTTTGGTAGCAATCGGTCCGGGCAGGGCATTGCCCAGCGCCAGCATATTGGAGAACTGCTCATCGGTAAGCCATCCGTAATGCGGGACAATTTCCTGGTACATCAGCGGGATGGAGGAGGGGCCGCCGCCGTAGCCCAGCAGATTAGCCATAAAAAATCCGTATATCAGCTCAAGCCATTCCATTTAGGCGGTCCCCCCTTTGTTATTCTTCTTCGCAAGTATCCGGTAATGAACCGTCCCATACCCCAGAAAAAGTACAATCACGATGGCCGGATGAAGCTGCAGCACCTCCAGCAGCACCAGCGCCAGCAGCAGAAAACCAGCCCCGATCCACTTCCCCAGCCCTTTGAATGCCTTCTGGGCAAATTCGTAAGCCATCATCCCGAGCATGACCGCGATAACAGGTGAAACTGCAGCAATCATGTCCGCTACCATCCTGGAGCCGCTTAGATGATTGACGGCGGAGAGCAGGGCGATCATAGCAATACCGCTGGGCAAAATGTGGGCCACAACGGAGAGCAGCGCTCCCCGGACTCCCTTCCGTTTATAGCCGAGATAGGCGGCCATCTTGGTAGCGATCGGGCCCGGCAGGGCGTTGGCGATGGCCAGCGTCTCCCCGAATTCGTCATCGCTCATCCAGGCATAGCGGGTTACGGCGTCGTGGCGGATGAGCGGGATTACAGAAGGACCTCCGCCATAACCGAGTATCCCTGTTCTGCACATGGCAACGGCGAGCTGTACATATTCATTGTTGGCCGGTTTCACAAGACCCCTCCTAATAAAATGGTATGTATGAAAAGAATAAGCGATGAGGTGCAGCGGTCTGCGGTGTTCTGAACATTCTATCCTAAGCGGCAGAGAGCCACTACCGAACAAACCGGATTTCACTGAATGTTTGTGCACCGTATACAAAAAGTGGCCGGTCCGGTTTGAGTTTGCCCTTAATGCATTGACAGGGGAATTTGCTGTGCGGTTAAATGACGGTAACTTTAAGCGAGAATGTTGAGGGGGATGGCACATGACGACACAGCCGGTGACCGGTACAAAAACAATGGTGGTCAGCCCCCATTACCTGGCTTCTGCCGCAGGTGCAGAAGTATTGTACAAGGGGGGGAATGCCTTTGATGCGGCGGTAGCGGTCAGCGCTGCGCTTGCCGTGGTCTACCCGCACATGACGGGACTGGGCGGCGATGCTTTTTGGCTTACGTACAGCGCGGGCGAAGGGCGCGTACGGGCCTATAACGGCAGCGGACGGTCCGGCTACGGCGTCCGCCGGGACCTGTATGCCGGGGAGACGGAGATTCCCCGGCGCGGGGTCCGCAGCGCCATTACGGTACCCGGAATGGCGGACAGCTGGGCAGCCGTACAGGGAGAGTACGGCCGCCTGCCCTTTGCGGAGGTGCTGGAGCCGGCCATCGGCTACGCATCCGCAGGGTTTCCGCTGTCGCCGGACCAGCACGGCGGCAGCGTTCTTGCCGGAGCCGCGCTGAGCCCTGAAGCGGCGGCAGTGTACTTGCCCGGCGGGAGGCCGCCGGCCGCCGGGTCCGGGTTTGTGCAGCCGCAGCTGGCCCGGACGCTGCGTGCCCTGGCGTCGGGCGGCCGCGACGCCTTCTATAAGGGACGGATCGCGCAGGATATAAGCGATTATATGCGCGCTGCGGGCGGGTATCTTACCCGCGAGGATTTTGCCGGCCATTACGGGGAGTGGACGGAGCCCGTATCCACAGAGTATCACGGATACAGCGTCTATCAGGCGCCGCCGAACTCGCAGGGCTTTGCGGCGCTGATGGCGCTCAATATACTGGAGCGCTTCGATTTCAGCGGCATTGAGCACGGCTCCTATGAGTACTACCATCTGCTGGTCGAAGCGCTGAAGCTGAGCTTCCGTGACCGGGATCAGGTGCTGACAGATCCGGCATTCTCTCCGGCTCCGCTGGACCGGCTGTTGGATAAAGGATATGCACAGCAGCTGGCATCTTCCGTCTCCCTGCACCGTGCGGCGGCAATCGGCAGTGAGCCGGTTGGCCGTGATACCGCTTATGCTGCGGTCATTGACGGGGACGGCAATGCGGTGTCGTTCATCCAAAGCCTTTATTTTGAATTCGGCTCAGGGATTGTGGCCGGAGATACGGGGATTCTGCTGCAGAACCGCGGCTCCTTCTTCTCATTGGACCCGAAGCATATCAACACGCTGGAGCCGCATAAGCGCACCTTCCATACCCTTATGCCGGCAATGGCATGCCAGGGCGGCAAGCCTGCTTACCTGTACGGGACGCAGGGCGGGGAAGGGCAGCCCCAGACGCAGACGCTGCTGCTGACCCGGATGCTGCATTACGGAATGAATCCGCAGGAGGCGGTAGCTGCTCCGAGATTTGTGTGGGGCAGAACCTGGGGAGAACCGACCCAGGAGCTGAGGGTGGAGCAGCGGGCGGGGCGGCAGGTGCTTGATAAGCTGGCCGGCGCCGGACATCTGGTACGTGAAGCGGCAGCATATGACGGCATCATGGGCCATGCCCATGCCATTGGGGTGGACGGCTCCGGACTGCGCAGCGGCGGAACTGATCCGCGCTGTGACGGAGCGGCTATCGGATGGTAGGAGGAAGGGAGTGAGGACAGTGATTCATAATAATGACTATGGTGCATTTATCGCCCCGGAGCTGGAAGCCTCCGGCTCGCAGCAGGGCGAATTAAGAGGACTCCGCTTTGCCGTTAAGGATGTGTTTGCTGTAGCCGGCCACCGGTCTTCCGCCGGGAATCCGGCATGGCTGCGCAGCCATCCACCCGCAGAGGCGCATGCGGCGGCTGTCAGAAGCCTGCTGGATGCCGGAGCAGCACTGCATGGAGCGGCGCATACCGATGAGCTGATGTACAGCCTGGGCGGGGAGAATGCTCATTACGGCACGCCGGTGAATCCGCGGGGAGCCGGGCGGGTTCCCGGCGGTTCATCCAGCGGGTCAGCGGTGGCGGTAGCCTCCGGCGCCGTTGACTTTGCGCTCGGAACGGATACCGGCGGCTCCATCCGTGTCCCTTCCGCATACTGCGGCGTATACGGTTTCCGACCGACACATGGAGCCGTAGCAATGGACGGCGTTATTCCGCTGGCACCGGGATTTGATACGGCAGGCTGGATTACGGACAGTCCGGAGCTGCTGCAGCGTGTGGGGAAGGTGTTGATTGGCGGAGGCGGAACAATGGAGCATAGTGCTGCTGCGAGTGATAATGAATACCGTGCAGGAGAAGAGGCAGTGATCCGAATGTCTGAACCCGGCCGAATCCCCGGCCTGGAACGCCCCCCGTCCAGAATGGTCAGGCTGTACATACCGGCGGACTGCTGGGCGCTGGCTGAGCCGGAAAGTGCCGCCTTCCTGAAGCAGGGGCTAACACGGCTGCAGGCTGCTGCGGATGAGACTGTAGAAAACGTAGTCTCTGCAGAAGGACTGAAAAGCTGGATGGATGTGTTCAGAGAGCTGCAGGCTGCTGAAATCTGGGCGGCCCATGGCGCGTGGATAAGGCAGGAGCAGCCGGTCTTTGGTCCGGATATTGCTGCACGCTTCACCTGGGCGGCAAGCATCGCCGGGCAGGACCATAGCCTGGCAGCCGCCCGGCGGCGAGATATTGCTGAACGGCTGCTGGAGCTTCTCGGGGAGGACCGCTGCCTGGTCATCCCGACTGTGCCCGGACCGGCCCCGCTGCGCGGTGCTGATCTGCAGCAGCTGGAACGCAACCGCAGCGGGGCTATGATGCTAAGCTGCATTGCCGGTCTGGCGGGCCTGCCGCAGGTAACTCTGCCGGTTGAAGGTCCGGCCGGCCTGCCGCTGGGGCTGTCTGTTATCGGCGGCAGCGGAGAGGACTCCCGCCTGCTCTCATGGGTTAATGAAATATGGACTTAGTGCGAAGAGGGCGGGCTGTTGAAGCTTTCCGCCAGACAAGCAGCTATTCTGCCGCTGAATATAGCATAAGAAAAGGATCGAAGCCGAAAGTTACCGGTTTCGATCCTTTTCTTTTACTTTGTCTAACGGATATGTACACCAGTTCCGGAGCAGCTGCCAATCTTTACGCTACATGCTTTGCGGGGGGAACACGAAGTCCTCGGCAGGCTCAATAATTTCTTCCGAATAGCGGCCCACTGTGACTCTGCCGGCATGCATTTTACGGGCAGTGATCCTCCGGCCGGCTTTCAGGGATGAGACGGCGCTTGATTCACCGCCTACTGTCTGGGCAGTGAGGGTTCCGGCTGCCTCCAGATTTGACCCGCGGCATATAGCTTCCTTATGGCGGAAAGTGATGTCACCCGAGGAGAAAAGCTCACTTTGCACAACCCCGTCCTTATGAATAATAATATCACCGCTAGATTTAACAGTGCTGTTCTGGCATTGGGACAGGTCCACGCGGACCTGTGACTCCTGCATACGGGCTACACCGGAATACAGATCCTTAAGCAATTTTAAAAAGGAGTCCAGGATGACATCGCTCAAAAAATCAATGAATTGGGCCGGACGTAAAAAAACATCCAACATATGCTTCAGCTGCTCAGTGTCCTGATGGTAAGTGTGCTTAATGCCAGGAAAGACGGCCTGCAGATTACGGATGAGCCCGGGAATTTTTTTGTACTTGCTTTCCATCAGCAGAAGAATAATCTGACCGGACTTCGCTGTCTGCTTCCGCGATTCCACCTTCTCGGTAAGCAGGCCTGAAGCCTGCCTCAGCAAATGAACCTCTTCAGTCAGCTGCTTGGAGAGGCTGTACAGCCGGTTGTGCATCACGCCGTAATAGCCGGAATACAGCTGGCTGCTGACTACATTTCCCATAACAAGTATGCTTCCTGTCGCTGTAATAGTAGAGCTGTTGACATCGCCGTAAATATAGACGTTGCCCAGAGACTCGATAATCATGCCAGCTTCAACATCCTGATACACAATCACATCGCCAGAAAAAACGATATTGCCTGTATTGATATTCACATTCCCCGGAACTGCATATTCAGCGGATATATCGAGGTATTTGATGTTACTTCCTGTCATCCGCGGCCGTCCATCCTTCAGTGCGGTGATTTCGTGGTTCGGCAGCATCGCTGTATGCTCTTTGACGGCCACTTTAATATCTCTGGCGGGGGCTGCAGGCAATATGCCTCCATACACATCGTAGCCTGGAACCCCCTCCCGGGACAGGTGCTTGCGGGCAATGATATCACCTGTTTTGGCTGAAGGAATCAGCAGGCGGCTGCGGTAATCCGCAGAGTCTTCGTTTTCATGTTCGCTGAAAGCCTTCTCAATATGCTCGGGGAAAAATAAGTCCAGTGTTGCATCCGTACCGGGCACAGGAGGCATGCCTTCCGCGACACAAACCGGCTGATGGGACGGGTTCTTTAATTCTGCATAAATAGCGGGAATATTCAGACTACGGACCATCGACTTTTTTTCAAAAACGGCAATGATCTGTTCAATGGTTAGTGTGGACAACAGGAGGGAACGGTCAAGGCGTGCCTCTAATTCAAGCCGGCTGGTTGCCGGGGAATTCACGAGATTCCATGGATATTGCTGTACATAGTTAAGAGTAAGGAAGGCTTTAAGCTTGTCATCGGAGACGCTGATCTCGTACTGGGGCGGTTCCTGAACCGTCCAGGTAACCCGGTCAGTTGCCAGTACTTCTGCCGGACCTGAGACTGTTTCATTATTGAGCTTCAAAACAAGAGGCGGACGCGCTGTAATAACTGCCGGCCTGCCGCCGGGCAACGGGGAGGTAATATGCAGCTGATTGTTTTGGACGAGGATCATTCCGTCATTATCTTCTTTATCATTGGGCTGCAGAGAAATCGCGGGTTCGCCTTCCGGTTCCATTTTCTTAACGTCAAGCGGATCTGTCAGCGTGTTTAAATCCTTTGCGGTCATTCGCTGAGGCATTTTGTTAGCTCCTTTTTGTGTAATCAGTGGCATTTGGACATAAGAGCTGGTGACAGCTCCCGGTGGCAGCCTGGCAGCCGTGGATGCATGGTTACTGCATCTTTAGGCCCATTGCTTTGCGTCCTATCCTTTCAGATAGTTTGCCTTTATTAAATGGAACAATGATTCGGCCGATAACGAAGGCTTTTACCCGACGTAAGTCGACAAAAAAGAGTTTAAAGATTTAAAGATTCAAATATACAAACAAAAGCAATCTTCATTTTAGTACTAAAGTAGCTTATTTACAATATGATTTTTAAACTGTTTAACTAAAATCATTTATATTAAGATTGTGTGACATACGTTATTATACCTGACATATTCGAATGGTATTTTCACTTTTCTCTTTCCAATAGGGGTCATTTTATCTATAATGTTACATAAAGTAACATAAAGAACGCTGGTTAATAAACAAACTTAGTTAAGGAGGGGTGGCATGCATCTTACCGTCGAAGAAGCGTTGTCCATTTATCCTTTATCCGAGGCCAAGCTTATCGCCGGAGCCAAGGGCAAGCACAGAATTGTGAAGTCGATCAACGTAATGGATGCACCGGATATCTCGGACTGGATTAAAGAGGGGGAGATGCTGTTAACTACCGCGTATCTGATCAAGGACAGCCTTGAAGATGCTTCCGCACTGCTGCAGACCCTGAACCGGCGAGGCTCATCGGCGCTGGGCATCAAGCTGGGCCGCTTCTGGGATACCGTGCCGCAGGAGCTGATTGCCGAGGCTGAGACGCTGAATTTCCCGCTGATTGAGCTGCCGTTCCAGTTCACGTTCTCCGATCAGATGAACGGGCTGTTCCGAGCTGAATTGTCGCGAAGCACCAGTGTGCTGCAGGGTATCCTGGAGAAGCAGCGCAAGCTGATGCGCTTTGCGCTCCGCTCCGGCCGCGGCCGCCCCCTCTTTGAGTCGGTATCTGAGGTGATCGGCTACAAGCTTGCAGTTGTAAGCAGCCGGGGGGATATTGTCTACAATAATTCTGAAATGAACAGCAGCCAGCTGCTGGAGGGCTGGCCGTGGCAGAACCGCAACCAGCGCTTCCGCGCCGGTGACCGAACGGGCCTGCGGCTGCCGCTGATGCAGGGAGAGAAGTGCACAGGGTTTCTTTTGTATTGTTCCATAGATCCGCTGCTGCTGCCTGTGGAGGAGAGTCTGTTCATCCAGGGAGCCGAGCTTATTTCGTATCATATTCATTCCGGATATGAGGATTATTTTGAACCGGCCGAGCACCGGGAATTCAGCGGCTTGCTGCGCCGCTGCCTAAGCGGCGGACTCTCCAGCACTGAACTGTCGCAGGCTGCGCTCAGGCTGGAGGTGAAGCTGCTGCATTCACCTTTCCAGCTGCTGCTGACTGAGACGGCAGTTGCCGGGGAAGAACGGCAGGGGGAACTGCTCCGGCTGAAGGAGGAGTATGCGGAACACCCTGTATTAGGGAAGCTGAACAGCATTCATGTCATTATGGATGAGGGGCTGGTGTCATTGCTTCCGTCAACCGGATATAGCCCGGAGCAGCTCCGCGAGCTGATCCATGAATGCTTCCAGGGGCTGAAGCTTGATAACGGATATTACCCGCGGGCTGCATTCAGCACGGTCAAGGTGAAGCCGGAAGGGCTGAAGGAAGCCTTTGCCGAGGTGAAGGAATGCATGTCGATAGCCCGGCACTGGGGCGCATACGGAAATGTGGTGCATTACCGGCAGCTTGAGCTGAACCTTCTGCTTGGCCAGATTCCGCCGGAATTAATGAAGAAATACATCCACGGCAATCTGCGCGGACTGCTCAGCCGGGAGCCGGAATACGTCAAGGAGATGCTCCATACACTGGAGGTCTATCTTGATAATGACGGCCATGTCAACGAAACAGCCAAGAAGCTGTTCATTCACCGCAACACGGCCACCTACCGGATTGAGAAGCTCAGTGAGCTGCTGGATGTTGACTTCAAAAAAATCAATGATCTGATGCGGCTTAAGCTCGTATTTGTTTTCCGGAAAATGCTGGAGCGTGAATAATGCTGATGGTGTCCTAAACTTAAATGGGCGGGCGCTGAGGCGCTGCCGGAAGGAGTGGAGTTCATTGAAAGTAGCGGGTATTTATCTGGCGGCAGGCCCTGGAAGCCGGATGGGGGCTCCCAAAGTGCCGTTCAAGCTGTCTCCGGAAGTCAAGCTTGGAAGCATCGCCCTCAGTGAGCTTGAACGCTGTTCTCTTGAGCCTCTGGTTGTAGTCGTCCGGGCAGATGATAATCTGGAATGGCTGCCGCCTGCTAATGAGCAGAGTACAAGGCGGACTGAAACATGCCTGACTGCCCATCTGGGCCTGTCCTTTTCTTTGCGCTGCGGGCTGAACGCTATTCTGCCGATGCAGCCGGATGCAGTGGTGGTGGCGATTTCTGACCAGGCTTTTATTACAGCTTCGCTTGTAAGCCGCCTGAAGGACACCTATGTGCGGAACCCCGGACTGGATTATGTGGCCAGTACCAATGAAGGGATGAATATGCCGCCGGCTCTTTTTTCGCGGAGGATGTTCACGGTGCTGCAGGGGCTGGACGGGGATAAGGGAGCGGCTGAAATTATGCATTCCTCAGAGTATAAGGGGGTTGTGCTGGAGTCTGACCCTGCCCGTCTTTTTATGGATGCCGGGAGCCGGTTTGACTTCGGAGATATCCGTAAGGAATGGAGCTTTCGCGGTGAAAGCTAACATCTTAATAGGGCTTGCCAGATAAATGTAAGTTAATATCACATATTTTATATATAATTCGCTGCGGTTTAGTGCATCAGGCACAAAAAGATCCGAACTTCTTATTATATAGCACAAACGTATGTTATGTAAATTTACGTAAACGCTCTGTCTCAGTATAGTAAAGATACATTAATGGTTTGAACCATTAAGAGAGATATCCTGGAGGAGGAGAATTATGAAAAAAAGGGGTCAGGGATTTACGGTGAGCCTAATGCTTACCTTTGCGCTTGCGGTAGTGCTGGCGGGCTGCGGAAGCAACAACAATGCTGCATCTACGAACGCTGCTGCAACTGAGGCGCCGGCATCGGCGAATGCGGGGACAGCAACTGAGGCGGCAGCAACGACAGAGCCGGCAGCAGAGAAGCCGACGGTTGCTTTTGTCTACATTGGACCTCCGGGCGACGGCGGGTATACGTATCAGCATGACCAGGGCCGTCTGTATATGGAAAAAGAGCTGGGCATTAAAGCAGACTTCGTAGAAAATGTACCGGAAAGTGCCGATGCGGAACGCATTATTACTGAATTGGCACAAAACCACGACATTGTATTCACCACAAGCTTTGGATATATGGACTTCACCCTCAATGTAGCTAATAAATTCCCCAACGTGAAATTCCTCCATGCTTCCGGCTACAAGACAGCTGAGAATATGGGTACCTACTTCGGCAAGAACTATCAGGCAAGCTATCTGTCCGGTATCGCGGCAGGAAAAATGACTACTAAGAATCACCTCGGATATGTAGGAGCTTTCCCGATCAGTGAAGTTGTTTATAATCTGAACGCATTTACGCTGGGAGCGCAGAGCGTTAATCCGGATATCAAGGTCGATGTAGTCTGGACTAACACCTGGTATGACCCGGCTACTGAACGCCAGGCCGCGATCAGCCTTCTCGATAAAGGCGCTGATGTCCTGCTGGCCTATCAGGATTCCCCGGCTACCCTCCAGGCAGCGGCTGAACGCGGCGCTTATGCCGGCGGTAATGACTCCGATATGAGCAAATATGCACCGGATAACTATCTGACCAACCCTGTATGGAACTGGGGTCCTTACTACGTGAAGGCTGTTCAGTCCGTAATGGACGGAACGTGGAAGAGTGAGCAGTATTCCGGTGATATGGCTGACGGTATGGTTGAGCTTGCACCGTTCGGCAACAAGGTTCCAGATGATGTGAAGACACTTGTAGAAGAGGCAAAGGCCAAAATCATCAGCGGCGAGCTGGAGGTATTCACCGGCCCGATCTCCGATAATCAGGGCAATGTTAAGGTCCAGGAGGGCCAGGCGCTTACCCTTGAGGAAATTCTCGGCATGAACTGGCTGACTCAGGGTGTAGAAGGTACAATCCCGCAATAACGGCTTGACCCTAATATCATACTTCATGTTCATATGGGTGGGGCGGGTTCCGGGCTAGTGGAACCTTCCCCACCCGTACTACAACTATAAGGAAAGGAGCATCCCAATATGCAGGACCATTCGGTTGAAATGCGCGGGATTGTGAAGAAATTCGGTTCTGTAACGGCAAGCGATCAAGTCGATTTTTCGGCAAACGCGGGTGAGGTACACGCGCTGCTTGGTGAGAACGGAGCAGGTAAAAGCACAGTCATGAGTATGCTGTCAGGTGTATACCGGGCGGATGAAGGTGAGATTCTGATTCACGGCAAGCCGGCCAGAATCCGCTCCCCTAAGGATGCGGCGCTTCTGGGAGTCGGTATGGTGTTTCAGAACTTCAGACTTGTGCAGACGCTCACAGCAGCGGAAAATATCGTGCTTGGCGAAAAGTCGTCTTTCTGGCGGGGGAGCAAATGGATTAAGCAAAAGCATGAAGAAATAGACGCGCTGGGAGAGCAGTTCGGGCTGAAATTTCCGGTTGACCGTCCGATCTGGCAGCTGTCCGTCGGTGAGCAGCAGCGTGTGGAAATTGTAAAGACGCTGTACAGGGGGGCGGATATCATTATTCTGGATGAGCCGACCTCCGTGCTTACTCCGGGGGAGGCTGAGCAGCTGTTTGAAACGCTTAGAGTCATGAAGCAGTCAGGCAAGACGGTCATCATGACCACACATAAGATGAAGGAAGTCTTGGCTTCCTCAGACCGGATCTCCGTTATGCGTAAAGGCAAAATGATTGCCACACTGGCCACGGCACAGACAGATGAGCTGGAGCTGGCCCGCCTGATGGTAGGCAGAGAGGTGACGATCAGCCGCCAGGAGCGTGAAGCCACTCAGGGTGAACCGCTGCTTGTGGTCAACCGCCTGGAGGTCTCGGCCGATCATGGCCGCAAAGCGCTTGACGGCCTGTCGCTCTCCGTGTGCGAGGGTGAGATTGTCGGAGTTGCGGGGGTTGCAGGCAACGGACAGAAGGAGCTGGCAGAGGTGCTTACGGGACTGAGAACCTGGAGGAGCGGGGAGATCATTTTTGACGGCAGTCCGGTAAAAACAGCTTCTGTCCGCGGCGCCATTGATGCAGGGATATCCCATGTGCCGGAGAACCGCATGAAGAGCGGTCTGGCCGGCCGGCTCGGTTCGGTCGATAATCTGCTGTTCAAATCGTACCGGACGGAAGAGCATTCCAAGTTCGGTATTCTGAAGGCAGCGAAAAACCGGCTGTGGTCGCAGGAGCTGGTGCAGCGTTTTGACGTGAAAACGCCGGAGCTTGATACTCCGGTACAGCAGCTGTCCGGCGGGAATCAGCAGAAGCTGCTGTTTGCCCGGGAGGTCAGCCATAAGCCTAAGCTGATGGTTGCGGTTCATCCGACACAGGGTCTTGATGTAGGAGCAACGGCAGGAGTGCATGATCTGCTGATGGAGCTGCGCGGCTCCGGCGGCGGAGTGCTGCTGATCTCCGAGGATCTGGATGAGCTGCTGCAGCTGTCAGACCGGATTCTGGTCATATTTGGCGGTGCAATCATCGGCGAAACCGATCATGAGCATGCAGACAGGGAACAGATCGGTTTGATGATGGCCGGTATCCGGCACAAGGAGGGCAGTGCGGTATGAGTCCAAAAAATACAGGTGATACAGGCACGGCATTACTAGAGCCGGCTGCGGCTAAGTCCCGCAAAAACTTCGGGCTGCGTTTTGAATATGATTCCAGCCGTACCCGCTCCCCGTGGTGGTCGCCGATTTTGTCTGTCGTGCTGGCGCTGCTGCTGTGCGCGGTCTTCATTGCCGCAAACGGGATGAACCCGGTAACGGTTTATGAGAAGATGTTCCGCGGTGCCTTCGGCACCTCTTACGGCTTCACAGAAACAATGGTAAAGGCCATTCCGCTGCTGCTGTGCGGTCTTGGCATCGCAGTGGCGTACCGGATTTCCGTATGGAATATCGGGGCGGAAGGGCAGCTGACGGTCGGGGCGATGGCGGCTACGGCGGTTACGATTTATTTTCCGGATTTGCCTTCCTTCTGGGCGATTACCCTGATGCTGATCTTCGGTACAGCGGCTGGTGCGCTCTGGGGCTTAATGACAGCTGTTCCCCGCACGCATTTCGGGGTTAATGAGCTGATTACCTCCCTGATGCTGAACTATGTGGCGCTGCTGGCGCTGGATTATGTGGTATTCGGTCCCTGGAAAGATCCTGCGGGCTTCAATTTCCCGGGATCGCCGATGTTTACGGCTGCGCAGTCGTTGCCCGTACTCGGGACGACAAGACTGCATATCGGTCTGATATTCGGCCTGGTCGCCGTATTTATCTACTTTCTGATGG
>RCUO01000219.1_pt1 | contig 34951 bp, 27 predicted proteins | sample 2166161 | NCBI WGS metagenome assembly RCUO01 (sample SAMN09932617, study PRJNA488358) | compost metagenome | feature: garden; material: soil; isolation source: compost soil in cyclohexanecarbonitrile-enriched culture | place: Germany: Experimental Botanical Garden Goettingen | collected 2016-01-27
CGCTGCTGGGATCGGTTGAACAGCAGGATCGGCACCAGCAGCAACAGGATCATCGCTACTGCCATCGCCGAGGCGCCCGGCCAGTTGCGGTTGTTGAAGAACTCGTTCCACAGCTGGCGGCCAACCATCAGCGTTTCCGAGCCACCCAGCATTTCCGGGATCACGAATTCGCCGATCGCCGGAATCATCACCAGCATGCAGCCGGCGATGATGCCCGCCTTCGACAACGGCAGGGTGATGCGCAGGAACGCCTGCCACGGCTTGGCACCGAGGTCGTACGCAGCTTCCAGCAGGCGATGGTCATGCTTGACCAGGTTGGCGTACAGCGGCAGCACCATGAACGGCAGATAGCAGTACACGATGCCGATATAGGCGGCGGTCGGGGTATCGATCAGCTGCAGCTTGGGCAGGCCCATGTTGGTCATCAGCGTCTGCAGGCCGGTGTACTGCAGGAACTGGTCGAGCAGGCCGTTGCGGTCCAGGATCGCCTTCCAGGCATAGACGCGGATCAGGAACGAAGTCCACGACGGCAGCACCACCAGCATCATCGCCACGTTGCGCGCGGCCGGCGACAGGCGGGCGATGGCATAGGCCATCGGGTAGCCGATCAGCAGGGTGAGGAAGGTCGAGATCGCGGCGATCTTGATCGAGCTCAGGAACGCCTGCGCATAGATAGAATCGCGAAACAGCGCCAGGTAGTTCTCGAGATTGAGCTTGAGCGACAGGCCGCCATCGACGTACTGCAGCAGCCAGGTGTACGGCGGCGAGCCGACCCGGCTGTGCGAGAAACTGATCATCAGCACGATCAGGAACGGCACAGCGAAGAACAGCAGCAGCCACAGGTACGGAATGCCGATCACCGTGGCACGCGTGCCCGGCAGCCAGCGCTTCAGGCCGGCGGCGCTCATGAGGTCAGCACCACGCCGTCGTTGTCACGCCAGTGCACCCACACCTCGTCGCCCCAGGTCAGGCCATCGCTGGCCCAGCGCTGCGAGTTGGCGAAGTTGGCCAGCACCTTGGCACCGCTGGGCAGGCGCACGTGGTAGACCGAATGGCTGCCGAAGTAGGCAATGTCCTCGATCACACCCTGCGCCTTGTTGGTGTGCCCTTCCGGCTCGTCCTTGCCGATCATCACCTTCTCCGGGCGCAGCGCGAACGCGACCGGCTGCCCTTCATAGCAGGTGATGCCATGGGCGATGTAGACCGGCGCCGGGAACAGCGGCGAGCGCACGGTCACGTATTCGGGCAGGTCCTCGTCGATCACCCCGTCGAACAGGTTCACCGAACCGATGAACTCGGCGACGAAGCGGTTGGCCGGCTGCTCGTAGACCTCGTCAGGCTTGCCGACCTGCTGGATCCAGCCGGCGTCCATCACCGCGATGCGGGTGGCCATGGTCATCGCCTCTTCCTGGTCGTGGGTGACCATCACGCAGGTCACGCCCGAGGATTCGATGATGCTGACCAGCTCCAGCTGCATCTGCGAGCGCAGCTTCTTGTCCAGCGCGCCCATCGGTTCGTCCAGCAGCAACAACTTGGGCCCCTTGGCCAGCGACCGCGCCAGCGCCACGCGCTGCTGCTGGCCGCCGGACAACTGGTGCGGTTTGCGCTTGCCCAAGTGGCCCATCTGCACCAGGTCAAGCATCTCGCCCACCCGCTTGCCGATGGCCTCGCGGCCGAGCCCGTCCTGCTTCAGGCCGAAGGCGATGTTCTGCTCCACGGTCATATGCGGGAACAGGGCGTAGGACTGGAACATCATGTTGACCGGCCGCTGGTACGGCGGCAGTGCGTCCATCCGCTGGCCATCGACGGTGATGCTGCCCTTGGTGGGCGTCTCGAAGCCACCGAGGCAGCGCAGCAGGGTCGATTTGCCGCTGCCCGAGCCGCCCAGCAGGGCGAATATCTCGCCCTTGCGGACGTCCAGGTTGACGTCATCGACGGCGACGAAGCCATCGAATTCCTTGCGCAGATCACGAATGGAGAGATAGCCGGGCACACCGGTCGCTTCGACGACGGTGGCTTCCGGCTGGGCTTCAACGGGCATGGGGGCTCCGGGAGCGGGCGGTGGACAGCGGCCGCCATTCTAACGGCCGGGGGCCGATGGGGATATGACGGCGGTAGGTGGCAGCGGCTACGGCCGGGCCGGCCCCGCGTCCGCTGTCGGATTCCGACCGGAATTGGCGCGCTTCCGTCCGTGACCCGTCTCCCTGCCCCGCTGCTGCCGGACGTCCCCGCGAAGCGCCACCGGTGCCCCCCGGAATCTGCAACGTTTTTCAGAACCGGAAGCATTGATCGCCCGCAGCATCCCCGGCGAAATCTGCTGGACCGAAGCCCACCATGGACGAACACGCGTGATATCCCCAGCTGACTGCTTCCCTCCCGCCCCTCCCGAGCGCCTGGCGCCGCCAGCCCACGGGCTGGAGCTGGTCATCGTCGGCGCCGGCCAGGCCGGGCTTTCACTCAGCGCCGTCCTGCAGGAGGCCAACGTCGACCATCGCGTGCTGGAAGCCGAAACCGTGGGCGCCAGCTGGCGGCGGAGCTGGGACTCCTTCCAGACCAACACCGCCAACGCGACGATGGCCCTGCATGGCCACGCCTATGCGGGCGACGATCCGGAAGGCTTCATGGCCGCAGCGGAAGTGATCCAGCGGCTCCGCGACTACGCCAGCGAGCGGTCATTGCCCATCGATGAGGGCCGTGCGGCACATCGGGTCACACCGCAGGCCGGCGGCTATGCCATCGAAACCAACCAGGGGTTGATCCACGCACGCGCGGTGGTGGTTGCCACCGGTGAATACCGGCGCGCCCGGATGCCGCGGGTTCCGTTTGCGCCGCGGCCGGACCTGGCGGTGCTGCACTCCGCCGACTACCGCAATGCCCGGCAGCTTCTCGATGGCGCAGTACTGGTCATCGGCGGCGGCCAGTCCGGCGCGCAGATCGCCCAGGACCTGCGCACCAGCGGGCGCAGCGTGTACTGGTCGCTGGCCGAGCGCCACTCGCATACGCGCCGGCTGCGTGGCAAGGACTCGATGACCTGGTGGGACATGGCCGGACGCATCCACCAGCATGTGCGCGAATCGGCCGGTGTGCTGGCGGGAGAGCCCGATGCCCTGCGCAAGGCCCGCACTGCGGAGTTCCCGCTGATTTCCGGCAAGGGCAGCACCGGCAGGGGCAGCTCGATCAGCCTGCTGGCGATGCACCGCGAAGGCATCACCCTGCTGGGCCGCCTGCAGAGCGTCGCCGGGGGCATCGCCCGTTTCGCCGATGCGCGCCCGCAACTGCACAGCGCGATGGAAGCGACGCGGGCCGAGTACGCCTACCTCGACTCACTGGCCAGCGCGTACTACGCAACGCAGCCCGAACCGCGCACGGACGATGCGCGCTACATTCCCGAGGAGGTCTACCTGCACTGGGAGCCGGCGCCTTCGCCGCGCGAGCTGGATCTGCAGGCGGCAGGCATCCATTCGGTGGTGCTGGCCACCGGATTCGTCAGCGAATGGCCATGGCTGGATGTGGACGGCGTGCTGGACGAACGAGGCTACCCGCTCGGCGAGTTCGGTGTCTCCCCGCAGCCCGGGCTGTTCTTCATCGGCATGCACAACCTGCAGCGGATGAGCTCGTCGTTCCTGTGCAACGGCGGTCGCGATGCACGGGACCTGCTGCCCGCCATCCTGCAGCACCTTGGCCGGAGCGGCAGTACCGGCTCCGGCGCAGGGTAAGGCAGCCGCCGGGCATGGCCCGGCGCCACCAGGACCGCTCAGCGGCCGGTCTTCACCTCGGTCCACAGCCGGGTGTAGAGCTTGTCGGTCTCCGGCGTGTTGATCGAATAGGTGAACATCTTCGCGGCCACGTCGGCCGGCGGGTAGATGGTCGGGTCGGTGCGGATCGCTTCGTCCACCAGCGGGGTCGCGGTCGGTACCGGGTTGCCGTAGTGGATGAAGTTGGTGTTGGCCGCGGCCACCTTCGGTTCCAGCAGGTAGTTGATGAAGGCGTAGGCCGCTTCCGGATGCTTGGCATCCTTCGGGATGGCCAGCATGTCGAACCACTGCGGCGCGCCTTCCTTGGGGATCGAATAGGCCACGTGCACGCCATTGCTGGCTTCGGCCGCGCGGTCGCGGGCCTGGATGATGTCACCCGACCAGCCCACCACCAGGCAGGTACCGCCGTTGGCCAGCGAGCCGACGTACTGCGAGGAGTGGAAATTCTGCACGTACGGGCGGATCGACTTCAGCAGGTCCGCTGCCTTCTGCAGGTCGGCCGGATCGCCGCTGTGCGGATCCAGGCCCAGGTAGTGCAACGCGATCGGAATCATGTCCGCCGGCGTGTCCAGGATGGTCACGCCGCAGTCCTTCATCTTGCTGATGTTTTCCGGCTTGAACACCAGGTCCCAGCTGTTGGCGATGTCGGCGCTGCCACCGAAACGCTCCTTCAGCATGTCCACGTTGTAGCCGATGCCGGTGGTGCCGATCATGTACGGCACGCCGTACTGGTTGCCCGGATCCTGGGTGGCGATACGCTTCATCACCGCCGGGTCGAGGTTGGCCAGGTTCGGGATCTTCGACTTGTCCAGCGGCAGGAACACACCGGCCTGGATCTGCCGACCGAAGAAGTTCAGCGTCGGCACCACCACGTCATAGCCGCTGTTGCCGGCCAGCAGCTTGGTCTCGACCATCTCGTCACTGTCGAACACATCGTAGGTGACCTTGATCCCGCTCTGCTTCTCGAAGTTCGGGATGGTGTCGTCGGCGATGTAGTCGCTGTAGTTGTAGACGTTCAGGACCTGGCTGTCCTGTCCGCCGCCGTTGCCGCCGCCACAGGCGGAAAGCATGGCGGAGGCCAGGCCGAGCGTGAGGATACGCAGCTTCATCGGGTGCTCCAGAATGCGGAAAGGGGGGCCGGCCGGGCCGGCGACGGGTGCCAGCCTACCCGCCGGCGACGGATTTTTCTATTCGCGGCCTTCACACGTTCAGCAGCAGGAACTCGCGCTCCCACGAACTGATCACGCGGAAGAAGGTCTCGTATTCCTTGCGCTTGACCGAGATGTAGGCGCGGCAGAAACGCTCGCCCAGCAATGCCTGCAGCTCGCTGCACTGTTCCAGGCCGTCCAGCGCTTCACCCAGCGAACGCGGCAGGTCGTAGCCCAGCTCCTTGGCGCTGCCGGTCACTGGTGCATCCGGCGCGAGGCGCTCGCGGATGCCGAGCAGGCCACAGGCCAGGGTCGCGGCCATCGCCAGGTAAGGGTTGGCATCGGAACCGGCGAAGCGGCTTTCCACCCGCATGTTCTCCGGCGTATCCAGCGGCACCCGCAGGCCGCAGGTGCGGTTGTCGAAGCCCCAGTGCACGTTGCTCGGCGAGACCTCGCCGAACACCAGGCGCCGGTAGGAATTCACGTTCGGCGCGAAGAACGCCATGGCCATCGGCACATACTTCTGCAGGCCGGCCAGGTAGTGGGCGAACAGCGGGCTGAAATCCTCACCGCCGTGCTCGCCGGTGAACACATTCTGGCCATCACTGATGCGCAGCAGGCTCTGGTGGATGTGCATCGCACTGCCCGGCTCGTTCTCCATCGGCTTGGCCAGGAAGGTGGCATACACCCCGTGGCGCATCGCCGACTCACGCATGGTGCGCTTGAACAGGAACACCTGGTCGGCCAGGTCCATCGCGTTGGCGTGGGTGAAGTTGACTTCCAGCTGCGCCGCGCCGGATTCGTGGATCAGCGTGTCCACGTCCAGCTTCATCGCATCGCAGTAGTCGTACATCAGGTCAAGGATCGGATCGAATTCGTTGACCGCATCGATCGAATACGACTGCCGCGCCGTTTCCGGGCGCCCTGAGCGGCCTGCGGGGGGCAGCAGCGGAAAATCCGGATCGGTGTTCTTCTGCACCAGGAAGAACTCCAGCTCGGGCGCGACCACCGGCCGCAGTCCGAGCTCAGTGTAAGCATCCAGCACCCGGCGCAGCACGTTGCGCGGCGCCAGCTCGTGTGGCTCACCGTTCTTGGTGTAGCAGTCGTGGATAACCTGCGCGGTCGGGTCGGTCGCCCATGGCACCATGCGCACAGTGTCCGGGTCGGGGCGCAGGATCATGTCCGAGTCCGACGGCGAGGTCAGGTCGTAGTAATCGTCCGGGAATTCGCCGGTGACCGTGGTCGCGAAGATGCCCTCCGGCAGGCGCGTGCCGTAATCGTGCGAGAACTTGTCGGCCGGGATGATCTTGCCGCGCGCATTGCCGGTAATGTCCGGAACCAGGCATTCGACCTCGGTGATGCGCCGCTCCTTCAGCCAGCGCAGCAGGCTGCTTTCCTGCGGTGGCGTGGGCGTAGCCGTCTTGCGCGGGCGCGTTCGCGAACTCATGGGGATTCCAGTCGATTCTGTTGGTGCTGCCGGCAAGCTTGGCCGAACGCACGGAAAATAGCGTGATAGAACGGCGTCTGCATGACACGCCACTCCGGATGCCACTGTACGCCGAGCACGAATCGATGGCGCTGGCTGCGTGCCGCTTCAACCAGGCCATCATCGGCCCAGGCCTCGATCTGCAGGCCGTCGGCCAACCTCGCGATGCCCTGCCCGTGCACCGAATTGACCTGTACCCGATCGCCGGCAGACCACTGTGCCAACCAACCGCCATCGGCCACGGTGATCGCATGGGCCGGCCCATACTGGACCTCCACCGGCGCCTGCGGGTCTTCGCGATGGTCGCTCAGGCCAGGCACTGCATGCACCTGCGGATGAAGCGTGCCGCCGAGCGTCACATTCAATTCCTGGAAGCCGCGGCAGATCGCCAGCACCGGCAGATCCATCGCCAGCGCCTCATGCAGCAGGGCGAACGCCGTGGCATCGCGGGCCGTATCGTGCAGATTGCCCTCCCAGCTGCGGCCCCCTTCGTAGTGCTGTGGCTCGATGTTGCTGACCGCTCCGGTCAACAGCAGGCCATCCAGGCCCTGCAACCAGTCGCTTGCCGGCAGCGGCGGCTGCAGGCTCGGCAGCACCAGTGGTGTTGCCTGCGCAGCGTCAACCAAGGCACGCACATACTTTTCCCCGGCCACCGCGAAACGATGATGGCCGAGCACGGTGCTGTCGGTGGGCAGGCCCACCCAGGGCAGGCGGCGCATGGGAAAACTCCTTGGCGTGCAATCACGTTACCCGCCCGGCACTAGCAACGGCAAGCCGCTGCCGTCACACCACGGGCGCTCCGCTTGGGCCAGACTATCGGCGTGAAGCCCGACCGTCCTCCCCCGCTCCGACGCCCTTTCCCGCTTCTGCGAGGCCGCCGGTGAGCGCCGCCTTCCCGCCCAGCTGGTACGCCAGCAGCCTGCCCGAACCGCCCGCGTTGCCGCCACTGCGCGGTGAGCTGCAGGCCGATGTCGCGGTACTGGGCGCCGGTTACACCGGCCTCACCGCCGCACTGGAACTGGCCCGGCGCGGCCAGCGCGTGGTGGTGCTGGAAGCGCAGCGGATCGGCTGGGGAGCCTCTGGCCGCAATGGCGGCCAGGCACTGGTCGGCTACGGCTGTGAGGTCGACGAGCTGGAACGCCAGCTTGGCCGTGAGAATGCACGCCACCTGTTCGAATGGTCGCGCGAAGCGGTACAGACGATGCGCGCGCGCATCGACCGGCATGGCATCGATTGCCATTGGGTGCAGGGCCACGCCAGCGTCGCCATCCGCGCACGCCACGAACAGGACCTGCGCGCCAATTGCGAGCATCTGCAGCAGCACTATGACTACCCGATGCAGTGGTGGCCGCGCGATACCCTGCGCGCGCAGCTGGACAGCCCGCGCTACCGCGCGGCGATGTTCGACCCGCTCAGCGCGCACCTGCATCCGCTGGCCTACGCCCGCGGGCTGGCCGATGCCGCACGTGCAGCCGGAGTGGTGATCCACGAAGCATCGCCGGTGACGCGCATTCAACGTGGCGCACATGCGGTGCTGCATACCGACCACGGCAGCGTGCGCGCGCCGCAGCTGGTGGTGGCCGGCAACGCCCTGATGCAGGGGCTGGTGCCTGAGCTGGAACGGCGCATCATGCCGGTCGGTACGTATATCGGCGCCAGCGCGCCGCTGGGTGCCGAGCGCGCGCAGGCCCTGATCGGCAACAGCATGGCGGTCTCCGATACCGCTTGGGCGCTGGACTATTTCCGGCTCAGCCATGACCACCGCCTGCTGTTCGGCGGCCGTGCCAGCTATTCCGCGCTGCCCCCGCCCGGCCTGCACCGGGTGATGCAGCGGCGCATGCACCAGGTGTTCCCGCAGTTAGCCGACATTCCGCTGCAGCAGGTCTGGGGTGGTTATGTGGATATCACCCGCAACCGCGCCCCGCACTGGGGCAGGCTGGATGGAAATCTGTACTTCGCGCAGGGTTTCTCCGGCCACGGCGTGGCAGCGGCCGGGCTGGCCGGCGAAGTCATTGCCGCGGCGATTGCAGGCCAGAGCGAGCGCCTGGACGTGTTCCAGCGCCTGCAGCATGCGCCCTTCCCCGGCGGGCGCCTGCTGCGCACACCGCTGCTGGTGGCGGCGATGTCGTGGTACAAGCTGCGGGATGCGTTGTGGTGAAGATTCTGCATCTCCGCCTGTATTGAACGTTATGACAAACGCACCGCAGCGCTGATCATGCTGCACGCGTCACAGATTTTCACGTGACATCTGTGATCGATGGTTCGTCAAGTTCCTAAATGCGCAGCTGCGCAATTGCATAATCGTTCGCAGACCGATACCGTCCTGAAAAACCGGGCCCCGCGGCGAATGGATGCTGACAGGGGACACGTAGGAGAAGGGGACGTGCGATTGGACTGGTGGAAAGAAGGATTGTTGCTGAAGGTGCGAATTCGTCCGGCTGGCCTGATGCTGGCCTTGCTTTATGCAGTTGCCTATTGGGCAACCCGGCAGTTGTCGCTGGATCAGTTCTATTTGCCAGCCGGCATCCGGGTGGCGGCCGTGCTGTTGTGCCCGCCGCGCCTGTGGCCCTACCTGCTGTTGGGCGAATATGCGTACTTTGCACAGTCCCGCGTGCCGATGATCGAGAAGTACGGCCTGACGTGGGTCATTGTTGCCTCCGCGTTCCTCATGCCAGCAGTGATGCTGATTGTGAAGCTGCAACGGCGGCTGATGGCAGAGTCGCAGACGATCGGCCTTTTGCTGATTGCCGCCGCATCAAGTGTCCTTATTACTCTGCTCAACCTGAGCTTTTCCCATCTGCTTTGGCCAACACCCCCTTCCACGCCATTCCTGACCAATGCAGCGCGCTACAGTGTGGGTGACTTCATCGGCATTCTGACGGTGGCCCCCATCGCCATGCTGTGGGCGCGACAGGACGTGGAGCAGCAGTGGCACGCTCTACGAAAAGCCCCGATGCTGGTAGCACTTTCATTGATGCTGCTGATCGGTATAGCAGCGACTCAACTGCCCGCAGAATGGATCGCATTGAAGGCAACGCTCCTGTTGTTGTTGGCACTCCCAGCGGCTGGGCTTACCTGCCTATACGGCTGGAAGGGTGCTGCCCTTGCAGTTCCGGCGCTCAATATGGTCATCGGTCTGACCACGCCCAACACCCATCCAACCGCATTCGATCCAGCTGCTTTCATCACTCAGCAGATCATGGCGATCAGCGGCATCGTGTTGCTACTGCTCGGGTCCCGCATTACCCACTTCTACCACCGTTATAGACTGCGAGAGATGGGAGAAAGGGACGCAATCCATCTGGCGAGGAGCTCGCAATTGGCCAGCGAGATGGAGCTGCGTGAACGTGCCCTCCATCTTCGCAAGCTCGGCGACGGCATCGATACGTCGCTGGTTGAACTGGCCGACTGGCTCAGGACACAAGGACATCACGCAGTGGCCAGCAGTCTTCTGCATACTTCGAATGTCCACTCGCGGCTGTATCGCGAACAGACAAGCATGGTGTATCCCGCAGGCTTGGAGCACCTTGGGCTTTACGTGGCATTGCAGGCCGGTGGCATCCGTGAATCATGGAAGCTGACGGAGCGCGTTCTTCGTCCGGACCTGAAAGGCGATCCCTGCAACCTGAGCGTGGAACTGCAGCTGGCTGCTTACCGGACACTGATTGATGCGGTCTCCATTCTTCTCAGGCATGAAGGCGGTCAGATTTGCATTCGTGCCCGATGCGGCAGGTTAGGCACCAGGCGCGGAATCCTCATGGTCGTGTCACTACTGGATCCGCGTGGCAGCCTTTCCCAGAAGACAACCATGGCAGCGTTCGAGCGACTGACCGGGCGGACCCTCGCCTATGACGGGACCGTTGACTGCTGTCGCAACCGGGTCAGGATTCTGTTCCTCGACCGCGAAACCAAACTTGAGGCAGTGCCCAGTGCACCATCGCGGTACAGCTGTCCCGCGCCCTCTGCGCTGCAGTAGTGCATTTCACAGTCAAGTGACCAGATCGGGCCAAAGCTAGTGGAATGGCGTACGCATGCCGCGCATTATGCTGGCCCATGGTGTCATGGGCACCCGGCGAGCACCGGGTGCCCAGGCGATCTGATACTGAAGCTCGCTCGCCGATATCCCGGCGACCGGCAGAATCAAGGTACTTCGACCGCCCACTGCACATCAGCACCGCTTGCGTATCTGACAAGCGTGAATGCAGGCGCTCGATAGACAACCGTTCTGGCGGCCTTGGCGGGAACACGCAGGCGCTGCTCCGGCAATGACACCTTCGCGGACGGGTCACCTGCCGGTAGCACCCAGAACGTGCCGGCAGCATTGCCGATCACGATGTGCACGCGTCCCGCGAGATCGTTTACCTGGAAATAATCCATGCCATCGCGCTCGAATCCATAGACCAACCAACCGGGATCCACGCTCAGATTTTCTGCCAGCGGAATCGACTGACCGAGTCCTCGGGCAGCCATCTTGACTCCATGGTCATCACCCGGAGCGAGACCAAAAACGGACAACGGCACCAACATCAATGCACCAGCAAACGCATGAATTCGGAAACTCTTCACACTAACCTCCAGGTTGGATGCAATACGCATCATGAAGGATGCTACCGTCAATCCCATCAGCATACTGCAAGGGGAAAATTGCTCCTTGCAGGGCGCTTGACAACTTGAAACTCTCGATTGACCAGCAAGACCCAAGCCGCGCCACGCCTGGCAGCATCATGCTTCATGACCGGGCGCACGCCATAGCGATTACCGGACATAGCCCGTTGGATCGATGCAAACTCATGCCCTCTGAAGGCACGTCCGAAACCGCCAATATCCGCCCCGGACCTCCGCAATCGAGGCAGCGTCCCATGCCAGCCTTGCTGCAGGCCGCTATCGACAGCGACCACGGAGACACACTGTCGCAACGCGTCCTGCCGGAAGATAACTCGGGTGCACTCACAGGGGGGCGGTGATCGAGATTACATCAGCGCCACATGCAGTCTTGCCCCGGACATCGAGCGATAGACTTCAGTCGTTCCAGAATCAAGATTTTCATAGTCGCTTTCCACGAGTCAAGAGGGAGGCCAGACACCTCGATTGCACACATCTCCAACTATCAATAGTGTCTGGGAAGTGGCCAGCCATCAGAGGCCGGGAGACGAGAGGCGCGGGCTTGGACCGATTCAAAGAATCAATTGAACTGAGCTTCCGGATCCGACCCGTCGGAATCGCGCTCGCGGTCGTCTATGCCTTGAGCTGCCTCGCCTCGCGCCAGTTCTCGCTAGATCAGTTCTTCCTGCCGGCGGGTATCCGGGTTGCGGCGCTGCTGATCGTCCCTACCCGCCTGTGGCCCTACCTGCTGCTGGGCGAGTATGCGTACTTCGCAACGCTGCGCATCCCCATGATCGACACCTATGGCCTGGATTGGGTCATCTTGGCTTCGACGCTGCTGATGCCGATGGCGATGCTGGTGGTCTACCTGCATCGGAGGAGAATGCCGTCCGAAGCAGCCACCGGTCTCTGGCTGCTGTCGTTGTCCTTCTGCACGGCACTGTCTGTCCCGGGTCTCAACCTGGGTATTTCATATGTTCTATGGTCGAACCCACCGCCGAGCAATCTGCTGGACGCGGTCGACCGTACGATCTTTGGTCACTTTGCCGCCATCATCACCTTGGTGCCGTTGGCATTCCTCTGGTCGCGACGGCGCGCTGATCCCGGTTGGACCGACCGCTTTGTCGCCCCTACCGCCTCGGCGATCCTGGTGATGCTGGTGCTGGGCCTGTGCATGCAATTGACAAGCGCCGGCGCCCACACGACGCGGACGCATATGGTGCTGCTGGCCGCCCTGCCCGCCATCGCCCTGACCTTCATGCATGGGTGGCGCGGCGCGGCCCTCGCGATTCCGTTGTTGAACCTCCCCCTGCACGGTGCAACGCCCAGCACCGGTCTGCCATCCTCATTCGACCTGGGCACGTTCGCTACCCAACAGAACATGGCTGTGATGAGCGTCGCTCTGCTCGCACTGGGATCGAGCATCAGCTATCACCATCAGCGCGCAAGATCCCGCGGTCTGGCAGAGGAAACCACGTTGCGCTTGGCGCGCAGCTCCCACCAGACCAGCGAGCGTGAGCTGCGTGAACGAGCCATCCACCTCAAGCATCTGAGCGAGGGCATGGACAGTTCACTCGACGAGATGATCAACTGGCTCAACTCCCAAGGCCACCATGCGGTGGCAAACAGCCTGCAACATGCGTCGTCCGTGCATTCACGGCTGTTCCGTGAACAGGCCAGCCTGGTCTATCCCACTGGGCTGGAGCAGGTCGGGCTGTATGTCGCGCTGCAGGCCGGCGGTGCATGCAAAAACTGGAGCAACACGCACCGCGTGACTCCGCCCAGACTAGCGGGCAACCCTTGCCTGCTGACCGTGGATCTGCAGTTGGCCATCTACCGCACCCTGATCGAGGCGGTGTCGCTGCTGCTGGAACTGGAATCCGGGCAGGTCTGCGTAGCGGCCCGGTGCGGCAACTCAGGCAGTCGCCGTGGCATCGTGGTAGTGGTCTCGCTGCTCGACCGGCGCTGCGTGCTGTCGACCCGGACAACCCAGCAGGCCGTCGAACGTCTGGCCGGTCGGATAATGGCCTATGGTGGCTCGGTGCATTGCCGCAGCAACCGGCTTCGTCTGGTGCTGCACGAACCCTACACGCAGCTTCAATCGGCGATCATACAGCCGGCCTGAACCGTCGTCCGTCGGGCCAAGCACCCCTGCCCGGCTAAAGTTACACCCGAAACCGCCGCTATCCGTGCCAAGACTTTCCCACATGAGCCACCGCATCATGCCCGTCCTGTCGCAGGCCGCTCTGGATGGCGACCTGACCGATCCCCTGCCTCAGCGGATCCTGCTGGTGGAAAACTCGCGCGCGTTCACCGGCATGCTGCGCGAGGCAATCGAGCAACGCCTGGAGCTGCCGGTGGTGGTGGCCAGCTCGCTGGCGGAGGCCGACCGGCTGCTCAGCACCGAGGACGGCTGGTTCCTGGTCCTGACCGGGCTGGTGCTGGCCGATGGTGACCGCGACGCCGTGGTCGAGTTCTTCCTCAAGCGCAACCTGCCCACCGTGGTGGTCAGCGGTGTGTACGACGAGGACCTGCGCAAGCGCGTGCTGCAGCAGCAGATCATCGACTACGTGCTGAAGAACACCCCGGGCAGCATCGACTATCTGGTCTGGCTGGTGCAGCGCCTGGAACGCAACCGGCGCATCGCCGCGCTGGTGGTGGACGACTCGCCGTCCGCGCGTGGCTATGCCGCCGCCCTGCTGCGCATGTACGGCCACGAGGTGTACGAAGCGGCTGATGGCAGCGAAGGCCTGGCGGCGATCGAGGCGCACCCGGCGATCCGCCTGGCCGTGGTCGACCAGGAAATGCCGGGCATGCAGGGCGTTGAGTTCACCCGCCGCCTGCGCACCCTGCGTTCGCGCGACAAGGTGGCGGTGATCGGCATCTCCGGCAATACCGATGCGTCGCTGATACCGCGTTTCCTGAAGAACGGCGCCAATGACTTCCTGCGCAAGCCCTTCTCGCGCGAAGAGTTCTTCTGCCGTGTCTCGCAGAATGTGGATCAGCTGGAGCTGATCGGAACGCTGCAGGACCTGGCCACCCGCGATTTCCTCACCGGCCTGCCCAACCGCCGCTGCTTCCTGGAACAGAGCCAGCGCCAGCTGCCGCAACTGCAGTTGCATGGCCAGTGCGTGGCGGTGGCGATGATCGACATCGACCATTTCAAACACATCAACGACACCCACGGCCACGAAGCCGGTGACGATGCGCTGCGTGCGGTCGCCCGTGCCGTCGGCGACCACGCGCGCAGCCAGGACCTGATCGCGCGCTTCGGCGGCGAGGAATTCTGCCTGCTGGTGCCGGACATGGAACAGGAAGAAGCGCTGCTCTATTTCGAGGAGCTGCGCCAGCGCATCGCCGCGCTGGAAGTGGACATCGGCAGCGCCACCCTGCGCATGACGGTCAGCATCGGCCTGTGCTGCCTGCGGCCGCAGCGCGATGCGCTGCACCGGCTGATTTCCGAGGCCGATCGCCAGCTGTACCTGGCCAAGGCTGGAGGCCGCAACCGGGTCAGCTGCACAACCGTGGCCAGCCCGCTACGCCCGCGCGAGGCTGCGCTGTCCTGACCGGCATGCCTTGATCCAGATCAACGCCGCCCCGGCGCGGCGGCTCTACAGTCGGCCCCGACATACGCATGAAGGGGAGCCGGGGATGGCACTACTGGTCTGGCAGGACGATCTGAACATCGGCATCGATGTGATCGATCAACAACACCGCCGCATCATCGAGATGCTCAACCACCTGCACGTGGCACAGACCAGCCTGCAGCGCGCGGCGGTAGGCGAAGTGATCGACGAGGTGGTGGACTACACCATGTCCCACTTCGCATTCGAAGAAGAGCTGATGGAAGAAGCGGGCTATCCGTTCTGCGCCGCGCACAAGCGCGTGCATGAGGTCTTCATCAAGCGGGTATCGGAATACCGCATGCGCTTCCAGGCCGGTGAGGACATCAGCGACGAGCTGCGCACCATGCTCTCGCGCTGGTTGTTCAACCACATCCGCGGCGACGACCAGGCCTATGCCGAACAGGTCAAGCAGCATCTGAACCAGTTCGCCCGCGAGCACCAGAGCGGCGGCTGGCTGGGCCGCACGCTCAAGCGCTTCTTCGGCTGATCAGTGCTGGCGGCGCTGCAACGCCAGCAGCGCACACAACGTGACCACCGCAGTCAGGCACAGGTAGTAGCCGACCGCGACCAGCCCGTAGCGCTCGGCCAGCCAGGTAGCCAGGTATGGCGCCGGGGCTGCGCCAAGAATGCCCGCCAGGTTGAACGACAGCGAGGCACCGGTGTAGCGCACCTCCACCGGGTAGATCTCGGCCAGGAAGGTGCCGCAGGGGCCGTAAGTCAGCCCCATCAGGAACAGTCCCAGGCACAGGAACGTCAGCACCAGCCACGGGCTGCCGGGCTGGAACAGCGGTGCGAACAGCACGCCGAAGCCGATGATCAGCAGACTGGCGATGGCCATCGTGCGGCGGGTGCCCCAGCGGTCGCCGTAACGTGCCGACAGCGGGATGCCGGCGGCGAAGAACAGCATCGCCACCATCTGCATCAGCAGGAACTGCTCGCGGCTGTAGCCGAGCACGGCGGTGCCGTGGCCGAGGCTGAACACCGTCATCAGGTAGAACAGCACGAAGGTGGCGAACGCACCCAGCGTGCCCAGCAGCATCGGCAGCGGATGGTCGCGCAGCACGGTCCACATCGGCAGGCGTACCGGCGCCTTGCGCTCCAGCGCACGCTTGAAATCCGGCGTCTCGTGGATGTTCAGGCGCACCCACAGGCCCAGGCCAACCAGCAGCGCACTGGCAACGAACGGAATGCGCCAGCCCCATTGCAGGAAATCGTCCTGGCCCAGGCAGCGGCCGAGCAGCAGGAAGATGCCTGCCGAAAGCAGGAAACCGATCGGTGCACCCAACTGCGGGAACATGCCGTACCAGGCGCGCTTGCCCGGCGGTGCGTTTTCGGTGGCCAGCAGCACCGCCCCACCCCACTCGCCTCCCAGGCCCAGACCCTGGCCGAAGCGGCACAGGGCCAGCAGCGCCGGCGCCCACAGGCCGATCTGCGCGTGGGTCGGCAGCAGGCCGATGGCGACCGTGGACAGGCCCATGGTCAGCAATGCAGCTACCAGTGTGGCCTTGCGGCCGATACGGTCACCGAAGTGGCCGAACACCGCCGAGCCGACCGGGCGTGCGATGAAGGCCACCGCGAAGGTCGCCAGCGACTGCAGCAATGCGGCCTGGTCGCTGCTTTCCGGGAAGAACAGGTGCGGGAACACCAGCACCGCGGCGGTGGCGTAGATGTAGAAGTCGAAGAACTCGATGGTGGTGCCGATCAGGCTGGCCAGCAGGACACGGCGGGGAGAATTCACGGGTGGCGCGGCAGCGGCGATCGTCGACATCGGCAAGGCGGGTAACGGCGGATCGACCGATTCTGCCACGGGGCAGTGGCTGTACGGGGCGATGGTTTCAGCCGACACCGATGCCAACGAAATTTTTCCGGCCGTCCGCTAGCCTGCGCCACCGGTCCTTGCACGGATGCTTCGCCGATGACTGCCGTTGCGCTGCCGTGGTCTGATTCCCCGAAGCTGCCGCGGATGGCCGCATGGCTGGTGGTACTGCTGGTGCACGGCCTGATTGCAGTGTGGTTGCTGGGCACTGGCAGGGTCGCGCTGCGCGGCGACGATGACTCGCGGATCTCGTTGCGCTGGCTGCCACCAGAGGAATCTGATCCGATCCCGCAGCGCCCTACCCTCCCCGTCGCGTCAACGACGCGTCCTGCCGCGCCGATCACGCCACACGCAGCACCAGTTGTACGGACGAACCGCCCGGAGTCCGCCGTCGAAGAAGTGCAGCCTGCCGCCCCGCTGAACCTGGGACTTCCGGCGGGCAGCATCGATGGCGGTGACGGCATCAGCGCAGCCGGCGTGACGCCGCGCCTGATCGGCCGCCGCGAGGTGCACCCGGCATTCGCGCCGAGCCGCAACTACTTCCGTATTCGCCGGCAGATGACCCCGGAGCAGATCGTGCATGGTGTGGCCCAGTTGCTGGGTTTGTGGCCCCCTGGATACATCGTCGACCCGTGCGAGCTGGGCAAGCAGGACATGGACTATTTCCAGAATGCCGTCGATGAAGCCGACCGGGATCTGCTGCGTGCGGCGGTACTGCAGGTGAGTGCCCGCTGCCGGTAGCCGCCACACTATCGTGGAGCCGAGCCCATGCTCGGCTGCGTTTGGCGAAGAGCAGCCGAGCATGGGCTCGACTCTACAGAAGAGCACGTCGTTACAGCTGGATCCAGGTGGCCTTCATCTCGCTGTACTTGTCGAAGGCATGCAGCGATTTATCACGCCCATTGCCTGACTGCTTATAGCCACCGAACGGCGCCGTCATGTCACCGCCGTCCCAGCCGTTCACCCACACGCTGCCCGCACGCAGCTGGCGCGCCACGCGATGGGCGCGACCGAGATCCCGCGTCCACAGGCCGGCGGCCAGCCCGTAGCGGCTGTCGTTGGCCACGCGCACGGCCTCGGCTTCGTCGTCGAAGCCAAGCACCGCCAGCACCGGGCCGAACACTTCCTCGCGGGCCAGCGCCTGCTCCGGCCGCACCTGGTCGAACACCGTCGGCTGCACATAGCAACCGCCCGCCTCCACCTCGGCACGCTGGCCGCCCAGCAGCAGCCGCGCGCCATCGGCTTCGGCGCGGGCGATGTCGGCCAGTACTTTGTCCACATGCGCGGCATCGACCAGCGCCCCCATCGGTGCATCCGCCTCCAGCGGATGGCGTGGCTGCATGCGCTGGCCGTAGGCGATCACCTGGTGCACGAAGTCATCGCGGATCGAACGCTGCACCAGCAACCGCGAACCGGCCGTGCAGACCTCCCCCTGGTTGAAGAAGATGCCCTGCGCCACGCCCTTGGCCGCCGCATCCAGGTCCGGCGCATCGGCGAACACCACGTGCGGGCTCTTGCCACCGCATTCCAGCCAGACCCGCTTGAGGTTGGAACGACCGGCGTACTCCAGCAGCTTCGCGCCGGTCGCGGTGGAGCCGGTGAAGGCCAGCACGTCCACGTCCATGTGCAGGGCGAGCGGCTCACCCACGCGTGAACCGTGGCCCGGCAGCACGTTCAGTACGCCCTCGGGCAATCCCGCTTCGGCCGCCAGTGCGGCCAGCCGCAACGCACTCAGCGGCGAGCGCTCGGAGGGCTTGAGCACCACCGAATTTCCCATCGCCAATGCCGGCGCGATCTTCCAGCAGGCCATCAACAGCGGAAAATTCCACGGCACGATGGCCGCCACCACGCCTGCGGCCTCGCGCGTGACCAGACCCAGCTCGTGCGGGCCGGTGGGCGCGATTTCACCGTACAGCTTGTCCACCGCTTCGGCGGTCCAGGTCAGGCAGCGCACCACGCCAGGCAGGTCGATGCGGCGCGCATCGCGGATCGGCTTGCCCATGTCCAGCGTTTCCAGCAGGGCCAACTCGTCGGCGTGCGCCTCCACCAGCGCGGCCAGTGCCAGCAGCACGCGCTTGCGATGGGCGGGGCTGGCCTGCGACCAGTGGCCTGCCTCGAACGCGCGGCGCGCCGAGGCCACCGCACGGTCCACGTCCTGCGCATCACAGTCGGCCACTGCGCCCAGTACGCGCCCGTCGATCGGGCTGATGCAGTCAAAGCGCGCGCCGCTGGCGGCATCCACGTAGTGGCCATCGATGAACGCTTGCCCGGGAATCGCCACGCGGCTGGACAGGGCCTGCCAGTGGTTGCGGTCTGGGAAGTGAGTCATGGGGTCCTCCGCGTATCGACTGTCCACCGTTATACCGACGCGGCCGCTACCGGGCCGTGACGTGCACATCCCGATGGCGCCACGCCATGCCTGCCGACAGATCCATGACGCGGCTGCGCTAGAGTCACAACCATCGGACCCGACGGAGCCGGCATGAAGACCCCTGCAAGCGACCTGCACGACCTGGCCACCCAGCGCCCCGATTCACTGGACGCGTACTGGATGCCGTTCACTGCCAACCGCCAGTACAAGGGCGCGCCGCGCATGCTGGTACGTGCCGAGGGCATGCACTACGAGGACGTCGATGGACGCGCCATCCTTGATGGCACGGCGGGCCTGTGGTGCTGCAATGCAGGGCACGCGCGCCGGCGCATCGTCGACGCGATCGCCGAGCAGGCCGCCACGCTCGATTACTCGCCCGCCTTCCAGATGGGCTCGCCGCCGGCCTTCGCCCTGGCGCAGCGACTGGCGGCGCTGGCCCCGGCCGGGCTCAACCACGTTTTCTTCACCAGCTCGGGCTCGGAGGCAGTGGATTCGGCGATGAAGATCGTGCTGGCCCACCACCGCCTGCGTGGCGAAGGCCAACGCACGCGTTTCATCAGCCGCGAGAAGGCCTACCACGGGGTCGGCTTCGGCGGCATGGCATTGGGCGGGCTGCCCAACAACCGCCGCCAGTTCGGTCTGCAGCTCGGCGGCGTGGATTACCTGCGGCACACGCTGGACCTGTCACGCAATGCCTTCAGCAAGGGGCTGCCGCGTCAGGGCGCCGAGCTGGCCGACGATCTGGAACGGCTGATCGCCCTGCACGATCCCTCCACCATTGCCGCCGTGTTCGTCGAGCCCATTGCTGGGTCGGCCGGTGTGATCCTGCCGGCACCAGGATATCTGCAGCGCCTGCGTGAGATCTGCGACCAGCACGGCATCCTGCTGGTGTTCGATGAAGTCATCACCGGGTTCGGCCGGGTCGGCATGGCGTTCGCCGCACAGCGTTTCGGGGTCACCCCGGACCTGCTGACCTTCGCCAAGGGCGCCAGCAACGGCGCGGTGCCGCTGGGTGGCGTACTGGTCGGCGACAGCGTGCATGCCAGCTTCATGCAGGGTCCGCCACAGGCCATCGAGCTGTTCCATGGCTATACCTATTCGGGCCACCCGTTGGCATGCGCGGCGGCGCTGGCCACGCTGGACGTCTACGCCGAGGAACGCCTGTTCGAGCGCGCGATCGAGCTGGGCGAGTACTGGCAGGAGCGCCTGCATGCCCTGCAGGGGCTGCCCAACGTGATCGACATCCGCAACTTCGGCCTGGTCGGTGCGGTGGAGCTGGCGCCGCGCAAGGACGCCCCGGGCAGCCGTGGCTACGAGGTGTTCCGCCGCTGCTTCCACGACGGGCGCCTGCTGGTGCGCTGTACCGGCGACATCATCGCGTTGTCACCGCCGCTGATCGTGGACAAGGCACAGATCGACCTGATCACCGGCACCCTGGACGAGATGATCCGGGCCACCGCCTGAGGCCGGGACGGCGGTGGCGAGCGGGTACAATGGTCGGTTCCGCTCCTGCCCGTTGCCGTGCCCATGAACATCGTCGTCAAAGAAGAACTCAAGGCCTACATCGACCCGCTCACCGCGGACGAACACGAGGCGCTGGAGCGCAGCATCCTTGCGGAAGGCTGCCGCGATGCGCTGGTGCTGTGGGGCGAGGTGCTGGTGGATGGACACAACCGTTACGGCATCTGCCAGAAGCATGGCCTGCCGTTCAACACCGTGCAGAACACCCGCTTCCAGAGCATGGAAGACGTGCACCTGTGGATGATCGAGCAGCACCTGGGCCGGCGCAGCGTCTCCGATTTCCAGCGCGGCGTATTGGCCCTGCGCAAGCGCGACATCCTGTCCGCGCGCAAGCAGGTCGAGCAGGCGCAGCTGCAGCGCGAAAGCGATGGCACCGCCGAGCCTGCCGACGAGGCCGGCGAAGACAGCCCACCGTGGGAACCGGCGCCGAAGATCAGCCGCGCCGAACTGGCCCGCGAAGCCAAGCTGAGCACCAGCCAGGTCGGCATGATCGAGCGCATCCACGCCCAGGCCGCGGCCGAGGTGGTGGAAGCGGTGAAGGCCGGCATGATCTCGATCAGCGCCGCTGCTGCCGTGGCTGACCTCCCGGAAGAAGAGCAGCGCGCCGCTGCCGCCGGTGGCAAGGATGAACTGAAGCAGGCTGCAAAGCGTGTGCGCGAGTCCAAGCGCAAGCCGCGCGCGCCGAAGCCGGAAACGGAGTCGCCGGAAATGGACTTCGAAGAAGCCAACGAGGATGAGATCGCCAGCCGCGATGCCGAGGTGCTGGCTGCGCTGGAGCAGCTTGGCGAGGATGCCCCGGCCCTGCGCCGCCGCGTGGTTGCCCTGACCCGCGAGAACGACACCCTGCGCGCACAGCTGGCCCACCTGCGCAAGCAGCTGGAAGCGCTGTAACCGATCGCGTCACGCCGCTGTAGAGCCGAGCCCATGCTCGGCTGCCTTGCGCGCGGCAAAGAGCAGCCGAGCATGGGCTCGGCTCTACAGGTAGGCGTCACCGGCCTGCGGGTAGACTTCAGGCATGACGCCTGCCATCGATCCGCGCCGCGCTCAGCTGCGGCGCCTGAAAGCCCTCGCCCTTGGCCTGTTGCTGTTGATGCTGGCCGGCTTCGCGGTCAGCCACTGGCAGGGTGAGCGCGGTATCTGGGCCTGGGTCTCGGCCTTCTGCGAGGCGGCCGCGGTCGGCGCACTCGCGGACTGGTTCGCGGTGGTCGCCCTGTTCCGGCGGCCGATGGGGCTGCCGATTCCGCATACGGCGATCATTCCGCGCAGCAAGGAACGCATCGGCGACAGCCTGGCCCTGTTCGTGCGCGACCAGTTCCTGGAACCGACGGTGCTGCTGGCCAAGCTGCAGGTGTTCGACCCGGCCAGCCGCCTCGGCAGCTGGCTGGCCGATCCCGCGCGTTCACGGATGCTGGCCGACATGGCCCGCGGCTGGGCACTGCAGGCGCTGGACTTCTTCGATGAAGCTGCGGTGCGGCGGCAGCTGCACAGCTTCGTGGTGCAGCAGCTGCGACAGTGGAATGCCGCGGCCACCGCCGGCGAACTGCTGGGCCTGCTGACCGCCGATGGCCGCCACCAGCGGGTGCTGGACGAAGGCCTGCAACGGTTGGGGCGTTGGCTGGAACAGCCGGAAGTGAAGGAACGCGCTTCGCAGCTGATCGTGCGCTACATCCAGCGCGAATGGCCGACGCTGTCGAGCACGGTGAACTGGATCAAGCCGATCGATGAGATCGGCGACAACCTTGCCGAACGCTTGGCACGGGCGGTGCTGGAAGAACTGCAGCAGGTGCTGGCCGAGCCGCAGCATCCGCTGCGCCAGGATTACGAACAATGGCTGGGCAACTACGTGCAGCGCCTGCGCGAAGACCCTGCACTGGCCGAGCGCATCGAGCAGCTCAAGCAGGAAATGATCGACCACCCTGCCCTGCAGGAGTACGTACAGGGCCTGTGGTCGCGCATACAGGCCAGCCTGCGCGGCGATCTGCAGCGCGAGGACTCGGCACTGGTCGGTCATCTACAGCGCAGCCTGGCCTCGCTGGGCGACAGCCTGCAATCGGACCCGGCGTTGCGCGAGGCGTTGAACCAGCACCTGCTGGAAGGCGCACAGCGCCTCACCGGGCGCCTGCGCGAGGGTGTCACCACCCACATCGCGCAGACCGTGAAGAGCTGGGACGAGCGCCACCTGGTCGAGCAGCTGGAACTGAGCGTGGGCCGCGACCTGCAGTTCATCCGCTTCAACGGTACGTTGGTGGGCGGCCTGATCGGCCTGCTGCTGCATGCGGCGACGGTGTTGTTCCGTTTCTAGACTGAGATTCCGGAGCCTGGCCAGCAGATCCGCGCCATGCGTGGATGACCGAGGCTGTCACGCTTGCTTAACGAAATGCGAATGCCTATCATTTACTGATCGGTTGTACGCTTAGCCAAGCGGGGCACGGAAGCACGCGCCCACCCGCCCCTTCGCCCGTGTACATCCCCCGACCACTGGGTCGCCTGCCCGCCGCAGGTGGCGCACCGTCGATGGGAATCACGCTGGGTGACGTGCGCGGAGCGCATGGCTGCCATGGGTGCGTTTGCCATCGCCTGTTTTTTGTCCTGCATGGAATCGCACCGATGGCTTCGTCCCTGATCACTCCCCGCCCAACCCTGCTTGCCCTGGCCGTGACCGCACTGTTGAACGCACCGTTGGCACACGCTGAGGAAGGTTCTGCCGACCCGTCCGCGCGCACCCTGGACACCGTCCAGGTAACCGCCGATGGCGACATTGCCGACAGCTACACCGTCAAGCGGGCCAGCACCGCAACCAAGCTCGGCCTGTCACTGCGCCACACCCCGCAGTCGATGACCGTGGTAACCCGGCAACGGCTGGACGACATGGGACTGTTCTCGCTGTCCGATGTGATGGGCCAGGTCACCGGCGTGGCGGTGTCGGTCACCGACAGCGAACGCATCAACTACGTCTCGCGCGGGTACAACATCACCAATTTCCAGGTCGATGGCATGCTCAACACCTTCGGTGGCTACATCAAGACCAACACCGACAGCGTGATCTACGACCGAATCGAAGTGGTGCGTGGTGCCACCGGCCTGACCACCGGTGCGGGTGATCCATCGGGCACCATCAACTTCGTCCGCAAGCGCCCCACCGATACGTTCCAGATGAGCGCCAACCTGACGCTCGGCCGCTGGGGCAACCAGCGCCTGGAAGCCGACCTCGGCGGTCCCATCGCCCTGGATGGCCGCATCCGCGCCCGCGTGGTCGCCGCCAAGCAGCAGAGCGATTCGTTCCGCGATGTGTACAAGCTGGACAAGGACGTTTTCTACGGCATCGTCCAGGCCGACATCACCGACACCACCCTGCTGGAAGCTGGCTACGAGTACCAGTCGCCGCGCACCACCGGCGTGACCTGGGGCGTGGTGCCGTACTGGGGCGCCGATGGCAAGCCGGCCAACCTGCCGCGCTCGACCAACCTGTCGGCGCGCTGGAGCAGCTGGCCGATCATCGAAAAGAGCGCCTTCGCCCGCCTTGAACAGCAGCTGGGCCATGGCTGGGCCGCGAAATTCGCCTACACCCGCTCCAAGCGCGAGACCGACGGCGCGGTCTGGTATGGCGCGTCCGGTTACCCGCGTGCCGATGGCAGCGGCATCTCTGCCTTCGTCGGCAGCTTCGGTGAAAACGGCGACATGCAGGTGTTCGACTTCAACGTCGGCGGTCCGTTCCAGTCGTTCGGCCGCGAACACGAACTGGTATTCGGCTTCGGCCAGTCGGTGCGCAAGGGCGAAGTGCCTGCGAATGAAACCGCAGACTACCCGGACAGCTACACCCGCGTGCCGGACTGGCGCAGCTGGAACGGCGACGTCGCGCCGCTGCAGGTCACCCGCCTGGGCTATCTCGCCTCGGAAGACGAACTGCGCCAGCGTGCCGCCTACCTGGCCGCACGCCTGCAGCTGGCCGAGCCGCTGACCGCCGTGCTCGGCGCCCGCTACGGCAGCTGGGAGACGCGCAGCTGGACCTACACCCACGATGCCGCCGGCCGCCTGACCGGTACCAACCGCGGTGGCTACAAGCCGGACGACTCGCTCACCCCGTACGCGGGCTTCATCTACGACTTCAACCGTTACTTCAGCGGCTACGTCAGCTACACCGACATCTTCCAGCCGCAGAACTACCGCGACAAGGCCAACAACTATCTCGAACCGGTCGTCGGTGACATGTGGGAAGCCGGGGTCAAGGCCGAGTTCTTCGATGGCCTGCTCAACACCTCGGTCGCGGTGTTCAAGGGCGAGAAGGACAACGTCGCCGAGCTGGATGATTCGGTGCCGGAAAACTCGTTGCCCGGTGGCATCAGTGCTTACCGCTCCACCGGCAAGGGCAACAAGGTGAAGGGCTGGGAAATCGAAGCGCAGGGCAGCCTGGGCGAGCACTGGAACCTGTCGACCGGGTTCACCCATACCGTCAGCCGCAATGCGCTGGGCGTTCGCCAGAACACCACCGTTCCGGTCGATCTGTTCCGCCTCAACGCCAGCTGGCACCCAGGTGGTGCCGAAGGCCGCTTCTGGATCGGAGGCGGCGCAACCTGGCAGAGCGGCATCTGGAGCCTGAGCAACAAGCCGCGCGCGGACTTCCTGGTCAGCGGCAAGCGCGACCGCGTGGCGATCGAACAGGGTGACATCTACCTGCTCAACCTGTCGGCCGGCTATCGCTTCAACGAGAACTTCAGCGCCCAGGTGAACGTGAACAACCTGCTGGACAAGAAGTACTACAACCGCGTCGGTTTCTACGACGGCGTGTACTGGGGCGAGCCGCGCAACGTGATGATGACGCTGCGCTGGAAGCTCTGACGATCTGATGGATGGCGCCGGTTCTGCGACCGGCACCGGCCACGGATGGCCACCCCCGGCGCGCTTCGGTGCGCCGGTCCTCTTTCATTCAACCTGCAGGACCGCCGTGGACCGCTCGCCCGCAACCGCCAGCCCCCGCCTCAGCACCTTCTTCGCCAATCCGCGATGGGGCGTGCTGTCCCGATCGCTGGCCGCCATCTTCGGCGGCTACGCGCTTGCCTCGATGACCACCTTGTTCTGTGCGCTGGCGCTGCCGGGCGCGCGCGGCCAGGCCGTGCTGACCGGCATGCTGCTGGCGATCCTCGTCGCCGCCTGCGCCGCACTGTGGGCGTTCGCCACGCGCAGTGCGCTGCGTGCCTGGGTCGGCATTCTCGCCCCCACCCTGCTGATGGCCGGCATTTCGCGCCTGCTGGGAGCGTGGGCATGAAGAATGGATTCCGCCAATCCATGGCCTGGCTGCATACCTGGACCGGCCTGCTGGTCGGTTGGCTGTTGCTGCTGATCTTCATGGCCGGCACCGCCAGCTACTACCGCGAGGAAATCAGCCGCTGGATGCGCCCGGAACTGCCGCGCAGCACGGTCAGCACCGACCAAGCGGCGCAGCGCGCGGCCGACTACCTGCTGGCCAACGCCCCCCAGGCAGAGAGCTGGTTCGTCACCCTGCCGCAGCCGCGCAATCCGGCCATGCAGATGTTCTGGCGGTTGCCAGCCGAGCTGGCCGACCCCGCCAAGGGCCGACGCGGCGCCTTCGGTGATGCGACCCTGGACCCGAACACCGGCACCGAACTGAAGGCCCGCGAGACCCGTGGCGGCGACTTCTTCTACCGCCTGCATTTCGACCTGCACTACATTCCCGTGCTGTGGGCGCGCTACCTGGTGGGCTTCTGCGCGATGTTCATGCTGGTGGCGATCATCACCGGCGTGATCACCCACAAGAAGATCTTCAAGGACTTCTTCACCTTCCGGAAGGACAAGGGCCTGCGCTCCTGGCTGGACTTCCACAACGTCAGCGCGGTGATGGCCCTGCCCTACCACGCAATGATCACCTACACCGGCATCGTCACGTTGATGATCATGTACCTGCCGTGGGGAGTGAACGTGGCCTACGGCACCGATCAGGATGCGTTCTATTCGGAGGCCTTTGGTGGCCTGCCCGAGGTCACCGCGCCCGCCGAAGGCAAGGCAGCCCCGCTGCCGCTGCGGCAGCTGCTGGACAGTGCCCGCACGCATTGGCACGGCACCGAGGTCGCCGGTTTCAGCGTTGCCAATCCCGGTGCCGCCAATGCGGTGATCGACATCCGCCAGCGCGACGGCAAGCGTTTGTCCATCGACACGCCCGCGCTGCGCTATGACATGGTCACTGGCGCGCTGCTGCAGGAAACCCCGCCTTCCGGTGGCGCCACCGCCACCCGTGGCGTGCTGTACGGCCTGCACCTGGCGCGCTTCGCCGATTGGGGCGTACGCGCCCTGTTCTTCCTGTCCGGCCTGACCGGCTGCCTGATGGTGGCCAGCGGCGTGGTGCTGTGGGCAGTGAAGGAGCGCCCGAAGCATGCCAAGAGCGGTCGCACCGGCTTCGGCCTGCGCCTGGTCGATGCGCTGAACATCGGCGCCGTGGCCGGCCTGCCGATCGCCTTTGCCGCCTATTTCTGGGGCAACCGGCTGCTGCCGCTGGGCCTGGCCGAGCGCTCCAACGCCGAGGCGAACGTGTTCTTCTACGCATGGGGCGCCTCGCTGCTGGCGGCCTTCATCTGGCCCAAGCGGATGATGTGGGCGTGGCAGCTGTACATCGGCGCGGCCGCGTTCGCGCTGATCCCGGTAGTGAACGCATTGACCACCCACGCACACCTGGGCTTGACCCTGTTCAATGGTGACTGGGCATTGGCCGGCTTCGACCTGTCGATGATCGCCTTCGGCGCGATGCTGGCCCTGTGCGGCTGGCGCATGCAGCGCTGGACGCCGCCGCTGAGTGCCGCCGAGAAAAAGAAGCGCGCGGCGGCCGCTGCAGCGACGAAGGCACCGGCCGATGCAGTGGAAGCGGAGGCCAGCGCATGATGCTGCTGGTACTGGGGTTGTCGTTCACAGCGTTCACCGCGCTGTCGCTGGCGATGGAAAAGCACCAGCAGGAACTGCACGGCAAGGCAGCGGCGTCACCAGTACGGCGCACGCAATGGCGGGTGCTGGGCTGGGTGCTGCTGACCGTGGCGTTCGCCCTGTGCGTGGTCGACCAGGGCTGGGCGATGGGCCCGGTGCTGTGGCTCGGCGCGCTTACGCTGGGTGGAATCGTGCTGGCGTTCGGCCTGTATCCGTACCGGCCGAAATGGATCGCACCGCTGGCGGTCGCGTTGCCGGTGATCGGGCTGGTGGTGGCGTTGTTGTAGGCCGTGCGGTAGTCACATCCACGCGTGGCGTGGATCTACTTCGGATGCCGCGCAGGGCGTGGATCCCTCCGGAAGGGTAGTGCCGGCCGCTGGCCGGCAACCCCATGAAGCTCTGCAACAGTCCTGCAGCTGCCGGCCAGCGGCCGGCACTACCGCATGACGCCAGGCATCACGCCAGGCGCTTCAGCTCCCACGCACGATGGATGCGTGCGTTGCGCTCGAAATCCGGGCCGATGGTGCTGGCGCTGATCTCGCGGCACTGGGCGAACTCGGCGATGGCGTTCTCTTCCAGCTTGAAGCGGCGGAAGTTGTTGGAGAAATACAGCACGCCGCCCGGCGCCAGTCGCGCGACGGCGGCACGCAGCATCTTCACCTGTTCGCGCTGCACGTCGAAGTCCTCGGCGCGGGCCGAGTTGGAGAACGTCGGCGGGTCGCAGAAGATCACGTCGTACTGGCCGCGATCGCCTTCCAGCCATGCCATCGCATCGGCCTGCACCAGCAGGTGCTGATTGCCGCCCTGCCCGTTCAAGGCCAGGTTGTCGTAGCACCACTGCAGGTAGGTGGCCGACAGGTCGACGCTGGTGGTGCTGGCCGCACCGGCCACCGCCGCCTGCACACTGGCCACGCCGGTGTAGCAGAACAGGTTGAGGAAGCGCTTGCCGCGCGCCTGCTCGGCCATCAGGCGACGCAGCGGGCGATGGTCGAGGAACAGGCCGGTATCGAGGTAATCGAACAGGTTCACCTGCAGCAGCGCGTTGTTCTCGCGTACCACGAGGAACTCATCACGCTGCTCGAAACGGCCGTACTTGCTGCCGCCCTTGCCACGTTCGCGCGACTTCATCGACACCTGTTCCGGCGGTACGCCGAACACTTCGCGCGCAGCGGCCAGCAGTTCATTACGGCGGCGGCGCACGTCGTTCTCGGGAATCGCAGCCGGTGCGGCGTACTCCTGCACATGCAGGAACGTGCGGCGCTGGCCGCCATCCTCTTCGTACACGTCGATGGCCGCTGCGTATTCCGGCAGATCGGCATCGTAGGCGCGGAAACAGGTGATGCCTTCGCGCGCGCGCCAGCTCTTGAACTTCTTCAGGTTCTTGCGCAGGCGGTTGGCCACCATCTGCGCGCCTTCGCTCAGCTCGCGCACCTGTGCCGGATCGCGACCCGGCACCGCGATCGGATCGCAGACGATCAGTGCACATTCCAGTGCACCATTGAACATCTGGTACTTCTTGCCCGCACGCAGGCCGGTAGCGAAGGCCAGTTCGTCATTGCCGCACAGCAGGCTGGCGCGCCACTGCGGCACCGCCTTCTGCAGGGCATTGCCGAGCTTGCGGTACAGCGCCGGATCGGCGGCCAGGCGCTCGTCATACGGCGGGTTGCAGACCACCGCGCCGATCTCCTGCTCCGGGGTGGGCAGGTCGGCCACATCGGCGCGGGTGAAGCGGATGGCATGGGCGACGCCGGCAACTTCCGCGTTCTCGCGCGCCGCCTGGATCGCCACCGGGTCGATGTCGCTGCCGTGGACGACCGGCTTCAGCGCAGCCAGGCCGGCCGCTTCGCGATCACGCGCTTCGCTCTGGATGGTTTTCCAGGCGGCCTTGTCGAAGCCCAGCCAGCGGCTCGGCGGCAGGCTGCCATGGCGCATCAGGCCGGGAGCGACGTCGGCGGCCATCAGCGCGCCCTCGATCAGCAGGGTGCCGCTGCCGCACATCGGATCCAGCAGGCCGCCACCGGCAGCATGCAGGCGCGGCCACTGCGCACGCATCAGCAGCGCGGCAGCCAGGTTTTCCTTCAACGGCGCGTCATGCGCAGCACCACGCCAGCCACGGCGATGCAGCGGGCCACCACCGAGGTCGATCGACAGCGAGGCGCGGCCCTTGCGCAGCGACAGGTTGACGCGCACGTCCGGCAGATCGGTGTTGACCGAGGGGCGCTCGAGCCCTTCGTCACGCATGCGGTCGACGATGGCGTCCTTGATCCGCTGCGCAGCAAAACGGGCATGGGTGATCTTGTCGCCGGACACATGCGCGTCCACCGCCAGGGTCATCTCCGGTTTGATGTGTTCGTGCCACGGCAGCGCGCGCACGCCGTCATACAGCGCCTGCTCGTCCGGGCATTCGAATTCGTCGATCGGCCACAGCACGCGGCTGGCCAGCCGCGACCACATGACGATCCGCAGCGCCTGCTCCAGTTCGCCATCGGCATTGACGCCGGCGATGGTGGCAGTGGCCTTTTCCAGGCCGAGGGCCGACAGCTCATCGGCAAGCAGGTATTCCAGGCCCTTGGCGCAGGAGACAAAAAATTTCACGGGATCGGTTCGCAGGTGGTCAGGCACGGCAGGGAGCCGGGCCATTCGGAAGGGAGGGCCGTAGGCACGGCCGGCAGGCCCGCGCCGGGGGCGGCGGGGCTGCCATTGTAGTCAATGCGGGCGGGCGCGCCGTGCGCCCGGGCTTCACAGCTGCCGCAGCAGGCGCTCGAAGGCCTGCGCGGAGGCCTCCACGTGGTGCTCCAGGCGATGGCCGTCGTCCACCAGCAGCAGCTGCGCCGAGCGCGCCTGCGCCCAGGCGATGACCCCGGCGGCCGGCACCACCTCGTCATGCCAGGCCTGCACCACCGTGGTCGGCACCGGTGCGGCATCCAGCGCCGGCATCGGGCCCATGGTGGTTGGCGGCACCATCAGGAACAGACCGGCCACCGGCACCTGCAGCGAGGCGATGGCCGAGATATAAGCGCCCAGGCTGGAGCCGGCCAGCACCACCGGCCCCTGCGCGGCGGCAGCGGCCGTGCGCTCGATCAGGCGCTGCAGGCGGGTGCGCACGTCGCCAACGCGGCTGACCTCGCTCATCGCGTCCAGGTCGGTGTAATCGGGGCGCTCATGGGTCCAGCCCAGGCGCTCGGCAACTTCGGCCAGGGCGGTGACCTTGGTCGCCTCCGGGCCGCTCTCGAAACCGTGCGACAGGATGCAATGACCGCGGCTCATGCGTGCGCTCCCACGGAGCGGACCGACAGCAGAAGGGAAGGCAGTTTCATTCGGCAATGCTAGCATCGCCGCATGCCCAACCCGCTCCTGCCCGGCCTGCAGCTGCAGCCGCTGCCCTACCACGACCGCCTGCCCGTGCGCGATCCATCCAGCCTGGCGATGGTGGTTATCCATTGCACCGAACTGCCCGACCTGGCTACCGCCCGCGAGTACGGCGAGCGCGTGCTGTACGACAGCGGCGCCGGCAACAGCGGGCATTTCTACATCGACCGCGACGGCAGCGTGGTGCAGTACGTGGCGCCGGAGCGCATCGCCCACCACGTGCGTGGCATGAATGCCGATTCGGTGGGCATCGAACTGGTCAACTCCGGGCGCTACCCGCACTGGCTCGACAGCCGCCACCAGGCGATGGACGAGCCCTACACCGAAGCGCAGCTGCTGGCGTTGGAGCGGTTGCTGCAGGCGCTGGTGCTGCAGTATCCCTCGCTGCGGCAGATCGCCGGCCACGACCAGCTGGACCTGGAGCAGGTACCCGCCAGTGACGACCCGGCCGTGACCGTGGCGCGCAAGCGCGATCCGGGCCCGTTGTTCCCGTGGCAGCGGATCCTGGCCAAGGTGCCGCTGCAGCCGCTGGGTTGAGGGCCGGCAGGGCTGCGCCCTGGGTACACGCCATCGCATGCGCGCTGTCGCTCCCACGCTTCGCTGCGCGAACCGCGGGCCCCACTTACCAGCTCCCACACCCCCGCCGCTTCGCGGCCGCCCCCTGACTCAGGGGGCTCTGCCCCGGATATGAACCGGTGGCCAGTAGATCCACGCCATGCGTGGATGAACGTCAAATCGATCTGCCCGCTTCACTCAGGCGCCGGTAGCCACCGGGCGGCTGCTGTCGCTGACCCAGCCACTCCAGGAATCGGCATAGATGCGCGCGCCGGACAGGCCCGCGCTTTCCATCGCCAGCAGCAGATGGCAGGCGGTCACGCCCGAGCCGCACATCAGCACCACGCGCTGCGGGTCCTGGTTGCCGATCACGCCCTGCAGTTCGGCGCGCAGCTCCTGTGCGTCGCGCAGGTGGCCGTCCAGCACGTTCAATGCGAACGGTCGATTGACCGCCCCCGGCACATGGCCGGCGACGGGATCCAGCGGTTCCACCTCGCCGCGGAAACGCTCGCCTGCGCGGGCATCGACCAGCCAGCCGGATGCATGCTTGAGCCGCGATTCGATCTCGTCCGCGCTGGCAACCTGGCTGGTATCGAACCGTCCCGGGTACGCCGGCAACGCCGTGACCTCGCTGCTGCCGGTCGCCAGCGGCTGGCCGGCAGCCTGCCACGCGGCGATACCACCATCGAGGACAGCCACCTTCGTGTGCCCGATCAGGCGCAGCAGCCACCACAGTCGCGCGGCGGCCATGCTGCCATCGCTGCCGTCATACACCACCACCTGCGTATCGGTGGCGATGCCCCATTGCCCCAAGCGCGCGGCGAACGCATCGCTGTCCGGCAACGGGTGGCGCCCATGGCCGATCCGCGCCAGGTCGGACAGGTCGCGGTTGAGATCGGCATGCACCGCACCGGGAATGTGTCCCTGCGCGTAGAGGCCATTACCCGCCTGCGGATCGGACAGCGATGCACGCGCGTCGACCACGCGCACGGCGGTGCTTGCGGTCGCGCGGGCATCGACCACGCGTACTCCATCGCCCAGGGCCGCAGCCAGGGTCGCGACATCAACGAGGGTGGTCCACGGCGGATCGATCGATTTCATTGCACTTGCTCCAAGCGGCGACGCAGGTTGTACAGGATGGCCGCAGTGGCACCCCAGATGCGCTGGCCGGGCCAGCCGTATTCGAGGACATGGCGGACGCGGCCGCGATGGTTGATTTCGACCTGGCGCAGGTTGTCGGCGGCCATCAGATAGTCCAGCGGCACTTCGAACACCTCGGCCACTTCGCTGGGCTGCGGTACCGCCACGAAATCCGGATCGATCACCGCCACCACCGGGGTTACCCGGTAACCGGTAATGGTCACGAATGGATCGAGATAACCCAGTGCCTGCACCTGCGTCGGCGCCAATGCGATTTCTTCCTGGCTTTCGCGCAGTGCGGCAGCCAGCGCATCACGATCATCCGGCTCGGTACGACCACCGGGAAAACCGACCTGGCCACCATGTTGCCGCAGGGTTTCGGTACGCCGGGTCAGGATCACCTGCGCACCGTTGGCACGCGGCACGATGCCGGCCAGCACCGCCGCCTCGACCGGTGGGCCCGGGGGCAGCAGGTCATCCAGTTCACTACGGTTCCAGCCGTCACCTGCCGGCGGTTCGGCCAGCGGATGCAGCGCGCGCAGCAGGCGCTCGTGATCGGCCAACGAGCCTCGCAGCGACTGCTGCAGCTGTTGGCGCAGTGGCAACACCCGCTGCAGGATGTGGGTGCGCTCGCTGTCGCTCATCGACGACCACCGTGCGATTTCGTCGATATGCCGCCCGCAGCCGGCGCACAGCCGGTTGCGATCCAGCTTGCACACGTTGATGCAGGGGCTTGCGACAGCACGCGCCGTTTCTTCCATTATTTGCACCGGTCAACAGTAGCGCGAATGAGCTGGATTTGGGATGGGCCCACACGGCTGCTGCGTACCGCAGAAACAAAAACGCGCCGGTGGAATCACCGGCGCGTGGATGTTGACGCTGTTTCTTCTTACTTGACGCTGATCAGCTTGATCTCGAACTGCACAGCCACGTTCGGCGGGAACGGGGTGCGCGGGTCGGCACCATAGGCCTGATCCGGCGGCAGGGACACTTCCCACTTCGAGCCAGCCGGCATCTGCAGCAGGGTCTCGCGCATGGCCTTCATTTCGACTTCGCTGACCTTGATCGACGGAATCTGCTGGGCCGGGCGAGCCTCGGTCGGACGCTGGCCGTACGGGAACGGACCGGCCACTTCCAGCTGCACGGTGCTGGCCTGGGTCGGCTTGGCACCCTTGCCGGCTTCGATCACACGGTACTGAACGCCGCTCGGCAGGGTCTGCACGCCCGCCTTGGCCTTGTTCTGCGCCATGAACTGATCGCTCTTGGTCTTGTTGTCGGCAGCAGCCTTTTCGTACTCGGCCTTGGCGGCCTGGGCACGGCCCTGCTCGCGCTTCTGGAACGCTTCAACGGCCGGCTTCAGCTGCTCGGCGGTGATCGCCGGCTGCTTCTTGGCGTAGGCGTCCTGCAGACCCTTCACCACCGAGTTGATGTCCAGCTGCTCACCGCGACCAGTCAGCTCCGCCAGGTTGTTGCCGTAGTCGTAACCGAAGTAGTAGCTCAGCTTGCCCTTCTCGGACGCGATGTCCTGGGCGAAGGCATTGCCCGTCAGGGCCAGGGCCGCGACGGCGACCGCGATAGAACGCAACTTCATCAAACAGTTCTCCAGGGGTGGTAACTCAGGGACGTTCTGCGCCGCCCTGAGGCGACGGGTTAGGATAACGGCCACAACGTGTAACCGCTACTCACCACGCAGGCTATGACCTGTCTGCGTTTACAGAGTTCAATCTCACTTTTTTTTAACGTTCCAGGAGTTTCCCGTGGCCGAGGCCCCCGCTCCCCACCCGGTCGCCATCAGCGACGACGGCGCCATCCGCACCATTACCGTGCAGCGCCCGGACAAGCTCAACGCCCTCAATGCCGCCACCCTGCAGGCTCTGGCCGGGGCGTTCAGCGACGCGGCCACCGATCCGGCGGTACGGGTGGTGGTGCTGACCGGCGCCGGTCCCAAGGCCTTCGTGGCCGGGGCCGACATCGCGGAAATGAACACATTGAGCGCGGTTCAGGGACGTGACTTCTCCCTGCTCGGCCAGGCGCTGATGCGCCGCATCGAACGCATGCCCAAGCCGGTGATCGCCCGCGTGAACGGGTTTGCGCTGGGCGGCGGGCTGGAACTGGCGATGGCCTGCCACCTGCGTATTGCGGCCGATTCCGCCAAGGTCGGCCAGCCGGAGATCAATCTCGGCCTGATTCCCGGCTTCGGCGGCAGCCAGCGCCTGCTGCGCCTGTGCGGCCGCGCGGCCACGCTGGAGCTGTGCCTGCTGGGTACACCGATCGACGCCGCGCGCGCGCTGGCCCTGGGCATCGTCAACGAGGTGGTGCCCGCCGCCGAGCTCGACGCCCGCGTGCAGGCCCTGGCCCGGCAGCTGGCACAGTCGGCACCACTGGCGCTGCGTGGCCTGCTCGATGCGGTGCATGTGGGCGGCGAATGCAGCCTGGATGCCGGCCTGGAATACGAAAGTGCGCAGTTCGGCCTGCTTTTCGCCACCGAAGACATGCGCGAAGGCACCAGCGCCTTCCTGCAGCGCCGTCCTCCCGCCTTCCAGAACCGCTGACGCCATGGCATCCCGACCCAATCCCGTGTTGCTGTTCGCCCGGGTCCAGGCAGACGATCCCGATGGCGCCCTGCAGGCTGGAC